>SAMEA3663025__coassemble_273_pt1 | contig 93915 bp, 78 predicted proteins | sample SAMEA3663025__metabat2_high_PE_042 | metagenome-assembled genome bin SAMEA3663025 (sample SAMEA3663025) | pig gut metagenome | biome: pig gut; feature: pig-associated habitat; material: faeces | place: France | collected 2012
TATAAAATTAAATTATAAAAAAATGTGCTATCCATCCCACCCCTAAAGGAGTGGACTTTCCGCACTATTATTTGTAATAATCAATTTCTTCTTTTAAAATAGAGATAGCTTTTTCTTCGTCTTTAGTTCCTGCTAGACGATTAAAGGATAGTTTTTCAAGAAGCGAAAAACAACGATTTAAATCATACATATTGGTTACCTCCTACTTTAAATGAGCAATGATTTGGTCTGTGTATTCAGTAGTAGAAGCACTACCTCCTAAATCTTTAGTTAAATATTTCTTTTCTAATAATACTTCTTTAATTGCTTCTTTTAGTTTATTGGCTTTTTCTTGTTCACCAAGATGTTCAAGCATCATAGCTCCACTTAATAAGAAAGCAGTAGGGTTAGCAAGATTAAGTCCGACAATATCTGGAGCGGAACCATGTACTGCTTCAAAGATTGCTTCTTCTTTACCGATATTTGCCGCAGGTGCTAGACCAAGTCCTCCGATTAACCCTGAGATTAAATCTGTTAAGATATCGCCATATAAATTAGGAGCCACAATACATTCAAATTGGTTAGGATTCATAACAAGTTGCATGCACATATTGTCAACGATCTTATCACTAGCTTCAATAGAAGGATATTCTTCTTTGATGCGATTAAAAGTATCTAAAAATAAGCCATCTGATTTTTTTAGGATATTGGCTTTATGGACGCAACATAATTTTTTCTTATTATGAGCTAGACAATATTCAAATGCATAACGGATAATGCGTTCACTACATTTTTTAGTAATTTTTTTATAAGCGATATAACCATCTTCAATCTCTACTTCTTCACCAATATATAAATCTTCTGTGTTTTCTCTAAAAGTTACTATATCAATATTTTCGAATCTAGATAATGTGTTTGGTAAAGATAAAGCAGGACGAAGGTTGACATATAAATCAAATAGAAGGCGAAGTTGAACGTTTACTGATTTGAATCCTTTGCCAATTGGCGTAGTAACAGGAGCTTTTAAAGCTACTTTATTTTTCTTTATGGAATTAATTGCGTCTTCTGGAATTAAAGTGCCATATTTTTCATAAGCTCTTTGACCGATTAGATATTCTTCATAATCAATATCAACCTTAAGCGCGGAAAATACTTTTTTTAAGGAAGCAGTGATTTCAGGACCAATGCCATCTCCCTCAAATAATGTGATTGTATATTTTGCCATAATTAATCTTCCTCCTTAATAATTTCACCAACATATTTACCGGCTGGACGAACGATTTTATCACAATATTGTTTGTTTTCAATATTATGAGCTAACCAGCCAATCATTCTTGAACAAGCAAAAAGTGGTGTGTATAAATCTGAACTAATATTTAAAATTTCATAAGTTAATCCCGAGTAAAAGTCAACGTTTGTACAACAGACAAATCCTGGGCCTTTTCTCTTAGTTAATTCTTCTATAGCGATGCGTTCAAAAGTAGCGTAGAAATTAAACTTAGCTTCATATCCTTTCATAATTGCTAGTTCGTGACATTTCTCTTTTAAGAGTATGGCACGAGGGTCAGAAAGAGTATAGACAGCGTGACCTATTCCATATATTAGTCCTTTTCTATCATAGAATTTTTTATCTAAAATATTATTAATTACTCTTCTAATATCTTCTTCACTAGCCTTAAGACCAATACTATGGATAACTTGTTTCATCATATTTCTAACTTCTTTATTGGCCCCACCATGACGAGGACCTTTTAAAGATCCTAAAGACCCTGACATGGAAGAATAAATATCAGTTCCTGTTGAAGAAATAACAATATTTGCAAATGTTGAGTTATTACCTCCACCGTGATCGGCGTGAATTATAAGAGCAAGATCAAGCGTTTCTGCTTCTAAGGTGGTAAATTTACCATCGCTACGCGTCATATACAAAATATTTTGCGCCATAGTATATTCTTTTTTAGGTTTATGAATGAATAAGCTTTTTCCGTCGATATAATGTTTCTTAGCTTGATAAGAATAAGCGATAATCGCTGGCATTTTAGCTATGATACTTAATCCTTTTTTAAGCGTTTCAAAAGTATCGATGGAATCAGGATTATCATCGTAAGAATATAAAGATAAAATCGCTCTTTGAATAGTATTCATCGTGCTACGGGAAGGAGTCTTTAAAATAAAATTCTCCGCGAATTCATATGGTAAAGAATAAGAATCAGAAATGAAAGCGTGGAATTTTTCTAGTTCTTCTTCACTAGGAAGATGACAGAATAAAATTAAAAACATCACTCTTTCAAAGCCGAATGCTTCTTTGTTAAGTTTAGCTAAATCATAGATATCGTATCCGCGATAATAAAGATGTCCTTGATCATCGATTTTATTACCATCGTTATCAATATTATAACCATGAACCTCGGAAATCTTAGTAAGTAGAACTAAAACGCCGGTGCCATTGTTATTACGTAGACCTTTTTTGACATTGTATTTATCATATAATTCATTAGGAATAAAGGAAGGTTCTTTTCCTTTTTCAAATTCTTCTTCTAAAAATAGATAATCATCTGTCAAATCTGAGTCGCCATAGTCTTTATATGGTGATTTATTTTGAATCATTGAACTACCTCCTTTTTATAGTGTGTTTAATAAAGAACCTTTGATAATCATTTCTTTTTCTTCTTCAATTAATGATGTTTGAATTACAAATGTTTTATCATTAACTTTGATAGTTACAGGGAATGAATTTGAAGAAGAAGTGATGGCACTTGAATCAACGCTTATTACATCCCCTTGGGAGATGGAATCATAGATTTCATCATTAATTTGTAAAGGTAAAATACCAAAATTTAATAAGTTTTGACGGTGAATTCGAGCAAAAGATTTAGCAAGAACCACTTTTACGCCTAAATAACGAGGACAGATAGCAGCGTGTTCACGTGAAGACCCTTGTCCATAATTGTTTCCCGCGACAATAATTGATTTTCTATATTCCTTAGCTCTTTGTTTAAAGTTTTCATCTACTGGATAGAAGCAGAAAGAAGATAACTTTTCAATATTGCTTCTAAAAGGAAGAATCTTAGCTCCCGCTGGCATAATGTGATCGGTTGAAATATTGTCTTCAAGCTTTAAAATAACAGGCGCGGTTTCTACTCTTTCGATTGGTTCAAATTTACCTAAAGGCATAATGTTTGGACCCATAATGACGTTATTATCAAACTTTGGTTTAATAAATGCAGAATCATCGATTAAATATGAAGAAGGGATTGGGAAAGAGTCTAATGAAATATCGTCTTCCACGCCTACAATATATCCTTTAATAGCGCTTGCCGCACAAACTACAGGTGAAGCTAAATAAATAGAAGCAGATTTAGTACCACTTCTTCCTAAGAAGTTACGATTAAAAGAACGTAAAGTTACCGCATTACTAGAAGGAGATTGTCCCATACCAATACAAGGACCACATGTGCATTCTAGAATACGCGCTCCACTTTGAACAATATCAAAAAGTAAACCATTTTGAATCATCATTTGTAAGACTTGTTTAGAACCTGGATTAATGGTTAATGATACATCGTCTTTGATTTTATGACCTTTTAAAATGGAAGCAACGGCGACCATATCTTCATAAGAAGAATTGGTGCAAGAACCAATACATACTTGATTGACTTTAATATCTTTTAAGGAAGATACTTCTTTGACATTATCAGGTTGAGAAGGACAAGCCACTAATGGTTGTAAAGAAGATAAATCAACATCAATTACTTTATCATAAGTTGCACCTTCATCGGATGAAAGTTCTTTAAAGTCTTGTTCTCTTCCTTGACGAATTAAAAACTGTTTTGTTTTTTCATCTGAAGGGAATACCGAAGTAGTTAAACCTAGTTCAGCGCCCATGTTACAAATTGTAGCTCTTTCACATACGCTTAAAGTTTTTACACCTTCTCCTCCATATTCAAATATTTTATTGACGCCACCTTTAACGCTTAATAATTTAAGAAGATGAAGGATGATATCTTTAGATGTTACACCATGTTTTAATGAGCCACTTAAACGAATTAAATAAATCTCTGGATTCACTAATTTAAATGGTTTACCCGCCATGGCTAGAGCTACATCAAGTCCACCGGCACCAATTGCAATAGCGCCTAGAGCTCCGGAAGTTGGAGTATGAGAATCTGAACCAAGAAGAGTTACACCAGGACGAGTGAATCTTTCTAATTGTAGTTGATGGCAAATACCATTTCCAGGTTTAGAATATACGATTCCATATTTAGAGGCAACTGTTTGTAAGAATACATGATCGTCCGCATTTTCAAAACCATTTTGTAATGTGTTGTGATCAACATAGGATACTGATAAATCAGTTTTTACTTTATCTATTCCCATGCTCATTAATTCTAGATATGCCATTGTACCTGTGGCATCTTGCGTTAAAGTATTATCAATCTTAATATGGATTTCTTGTTGTCCATCAATTTCATTTACATTTTCCTTTAAATGTGAAAGAAGAATTTTTTCTACTAAATTAAGAGATGTTTTTCCTTTTGTTAACATATAGACCTCCGAAATATTTAATTGTATAAATAATACCTCAATTATACCAAAAGTGCTATGGTAACAAAATCATTAATGTACTTGTTTGTCTTCTAGATACATTGTAAGCGCTTTATGTACGAATAAATAAGATTATTTATATATTATAAATAATTCTATAAGAATTAGATTGCATTAAGATATAATTTTATGATCTTTTGAACGTGATATTTCTTTACTAAATGAATAATTATTGCTCCTTGTATTTTCTCTTGTTTTATAATTTAGAAAACAAAAAAAGACTTCTCGGAAAGAGAAGTCAAGACTTGTTAATACTGATGAGATTCTTTTTCTAGTAATTGATTTGTTAAAGACATTGATTCAAGAATTAGCTTAACTAGTTTTTCCATTTGGGAAGAAGCCCTAAAATTTGATTCACAAATGTAATTGACACGGTTTTCTTCTAGTAGTGGCATCACTTTATCTTTTTTATGTGGTTGATAAACAGCGATTGATTTTCCACCTTTTTCTTTAACTAGAGTCATACAAGGAATATCGGTTAATCCATCACCTAAATAGATAATATTTCTAAATTCAACGTGTTTTTCATCCTTACGTTGGTTGACATTTTTGTCGTCTGTTTGATCAAATACACCTTTGACAATTCTAAATAGATATTGGGTTTTTAAAGTGTAATTTATGGTACATTTTGGCCAATATGCTTCTCCTTCTTCATTGTATAAGAATTCACAACCATATATGGCTTTAAATTCTTTACTAATAGAAGAGCCTTCTATAATCTCTTTATTTCCAGAAGAAATAATATAATGCTCCAAAGTTATTCCTTTTTCTTGGGCAAAAGAGTTAAGCCTTTTAAACCAAGTAGTAACTCCATCATAAAATTTAACATCCTTACCTAAATTTCTTAAATATTCCTTAGTTAGTTTTATTCCTTTTTTCTTACACTCTGTAATCATGCAATGCAAATAAGATAAGATTGACTCTGTTCCTGTTGCTTTAGAAAATTCACCAGTCTTAGCCCAAAATTCTTCACTTGTTAATCCAAGGTTAGGAATAAAAGAAAAAGCTTGCATGTCATCTGTTGCTAAAGTTTTATCAAAGTCATAACAAATAGCAATAACGTTTTTACTCATTATTTTCACCTCGATTTAATTATAATATATTTCTTAAAAAAAGCAAAAAAATCTAAAAATTCTATTAGAATAACAAGCAGTTTGAATATTTTTTGGTATTTTTATTAGAAATTGTTTATTCTTCTTTTATAATCCTAATTTTTACACTGCTATATCAATTCATGGTATACAAGTATCAAGCACGTTAGGAATTATATTTTTATACAAATAAAAGCTAAGATCAAATATGTTAATACCTAAACGTGCCTAGTTTTTAGATTTTTTAATAAATATGATTTGCCGTATCTTCTAATGCCAGTAATGATTTTTGGAGAGCCATTATTTTTTGTAGATATTATTTTTGATAAATAGTGATTTCTTTCAATCATAGCAAACCGCCTTTTCCATAGAATTCTATGTTTTTTTCGATTGTGTTTTAACACAAAAAAGTGTAAACACCAATCAGTAAATCCCTTTTTTCATAGAATTCTATGTTTTTTTCGAATAATAAAAACATTTCTAAAAATAATATTAAAAATTCTATATTTAATAAAGAACGCAAAGTGAAAAGCGAAGACAATCTATTATTTATAAAAATCCCTAATAGGTTTGTTCTAAATATCAATCCCGTTAGGGATTAAAAAACAGTGAACAAATGATGAATAAAATGTCACTGTTTTTTAATTTTATAAGCAAAATGTCATATATGCTGGAATACAAATAATTCCATCATCTCTAATTGATAGATTTTTTGGGTGAATAATATACGAATTAGAAATTCTCTTTTTGAATTTTAAATTGAATTTTTCAAGAGAAGTAGTTGTATATTTTTTTGACGATTTCACTTCAATAGGAGATATCTTTACATTTGTTTTGTCACCACTAATGATTATGAAGTCAATCTCGATATCATTTCTATGTTTATCTTCGTTATAATGATTGTAAAAATACAATTTATGTCCCGATGCTACAAGCATTTGTGCGATTATATTTTCATAAAGCATTCCTTTATTTACAGATAGTTTATCTTGAAGAATAGAGGAATAGATACTTTTTGCCACTTCTGGATATTCATCAAAAGCATGAGAGAATAAAAGACCAGTATCGCTCATATAGCATTTTATATATGTTCTATCTTCTGTCAATGATAATCCAACATTAGGATCATTGCTAGAAAAGCACTCATTGCAAATCATTGAATCTGCTAACCAAAAGAACGTTTCTTCATAGGCAATAGCTCTATTTGTAGTATCTAAAGAATTTATTTTTACTCTTTTCTCGTGACTAGATAAGAATCCTGGAATTCTATCGTAAATCGATAAAACTTTTGATTGGTAGTTTTGATCAATTTTCATTATGTCGTTTCTATAAGTTTTAAGGATTTCTCTTTTTTCCTCATCGACATTTTCAAATTGCTTATTATCTTCAATATAAGCACTCACTACTTTAGGCATTCCTCCTACTAAAAGATATTGTTTAAATAAAAACATTGCTTTTTTATGTAATGGCTCTAAAAGTGGTTTTTTATCATTAAAACATTGTTTTATGTAATCAATTATTCTATCTTCTCCAAGTGCCCATGCAAATTCTTCAAAATCCATAGGGTACATCTTTATAGATTTTTCTTCTGAAGGTATTAAAATATCTTTTGTGTTTTCTTTGATAGAAATTAAAGAACCAGTTTCAATATAATCATATCTTCCATCCTTGACCAAGTGCTTAATTGCTTCACGCGCCCTTGGAAAACTTTGTACTTCATCAAAAATCAGTAAAGACTCTCTCTTGTATAAAGTTACTCCATACTCAAGTGAAATCATTAAGAATAATGAATCTAAATCGTTTAAAAAACTATTAAAGCCTTCTTTTATAGAAGGAGATGCTTTTGAAAAGTCAATCAAAACATAACTTTTATAATTGTTTTTTCCAAATTCTTCTGCGATTGTTGATTTACCAATACGACGTGCACCTTCAATTAATATTGCCTTTGTTCCATTTGATTTGGTTTTCCAATCTAACAATTTATTGTATATTTTTCTTTTAAAAATCATAAAAGCAACCTCCCGTGCATAACATTTTGCAAATACGCACTATAATTATAGGCGAAAAATTGCAATTACGCAAGTTTATTTTGCTGGAAAAATTGCAAATACGCATAATACATTAAAAAAATTCCCTAATAGGTTTGAACTAAGTATCAAGCCCGTTAGGGATTAATATAAATAAAAGCTAGGCACAAATATGTTAATACCTAAATATGCTTAGTTTTTAGATTTTATTTAATAAATCGTAATAGAAAATCTGCGATACCAATGATAATAAATCCATTGCTATCTAAAAACTCCTCAAGTGGTCTATTTATTACGAAATTTTTTGCAAAGAATCATTTAGTGCAATAAATAGGATTTGTCGCATCATGCGGCACCCAATTTTTTTGTGTTGTGTTTTTCTAAAAAACGTATTAAGTCGCATAAAATGCGGATAATAAGAAAAATAAGTCCAAAAAAATGTGAATATCAATTGATAAAACGCACTATATGTGACATAATGGTATAAACTGAAGGAGGTATGAGTATGGAACGTAAGATATATAAAGACTTGGTTGCTTGGAAAAACAGCTCTGACAGAAAGCCTTTGATACTGCAAGGCGCGAGACAAGTAGGTAAGACCTACATTGTCAACTACTTTGCGGGAAAAGAATATTCCAACAGTGTTTATTGCAATTTTGAAAAAGATAATGGGCTTCACGACTTTTTCAAAGATCTAACTCCCGCGACGATTATCAAGAAACTTGCACTGTATAAGAGGAAGGAGATTTTTCCTAAGAACACCTTGATTATCTTCGACGAGATCCAAGCGTGTCCCGAAGCCATCACTTCGCTTAAATATTTTAATGAAGAAGCAAATAACTATCACATCATCGCACTCGGCTCTTTGCTTGGCGTTTCGGTGAATAGAGGTAACTTTTCTTTCCCTGTGGGTAAGGTTCAGTTAATGACTCTTTATCCGCTTGACTTTGAAGAATATCTGATGGCAAGAGGAGAGCAGGGACTTATTGATCTGATCCGTGAGTGTTATGAAAGGGATGCTCCTCTTGACAGTGCTTTCCATGAAAGAGCACTTGATTACTACAAGGAATATTTGTTTGTCGGAGGTATGCCCGAAGCGGTCGAGGAATACGAAAAAAATCACAACCCCGAGCTTGTTCGTATTATTCAACAGACCATTATTGAATCCTATAATAACGATATGGGTAAGTATAATAAGCAGAGCGAGATTCCTAAAACACGTATTGTATATAAGAATATCAGTACGCAGCTTGCAAAGGAGAATAAAAAATTCCAATATAAGAATATTAAGCATGGCGGTAGAGCTTCTGAATTTGAGGGGGCTATCGAATGGCTTTGTCTTGCAGGTATTGCAAGTCAGAACTATCGTATTGAACAAATTATGCTACCGCTGAACGCCTACCGTTCTTTGTCCGATTTCAAGTTTTATATGAACGACGTCGGACTTTGCGGAGCAAGCCAAGATATTCATTATGAGGACATCTTGGGTGAAAATCCCTTGTTCGATAACTTTAAGGGCGGACTTACAGAGAATTATGTTTTTAATCAGTTGACTATCAACAGACTAAGCCTTTACTATTGGACGAGTGGAAGTCAAGCTGAGGTGGACTTTATTGCACGTATCGGTGATGATATTATTCCGATTGAAGCTAAAGCTAAAATAAACACCCGTTCAAGAAGTCTCAGCGTATATGTTGACCGATACAAACCCGCATATTCTATTCGTGTTTCTCAAAAGAACTTTGGATTTGAGAACAACATAAAATCAGTTCCGCTTTATGCGACTTTCTGTATTGTTTGAAAGATGAATATATGAAAAAAGAAGAATTAAGATTAGATTATTTAAAAAACCACCCTGAATTAAAGTTATATCAATCTAAAGAAATGTTTAGGATTAATACTGATACTTGTTTACTTGGAGAATTCATTTCTTGTAATGAAGATGATAATGTTTTAGATGTAGGAACTAATAATGGCGCTTTACTTCTTTATGCATCTTTACAAACCAAGGGACATCTAGTAGGAATTGATATTAATAAAGAGGCATTAGAAATTGCATCGCTAAATATGAAAGAACATAACATAAATAATGTTACATTACTACATCAAGATTTTTCTTCTTTTATTAGTGAAGAAAAATTTAAAGTGATAATATCTAATCCTCCTTATTTTGCCACGAAAGATGATAATTCTAAGAATTTAAATATTTATCTTCGTAACGCTCGTCATGAAGAATATTTACTTTTAGAAGACTTATGTAAAGGAATATCTTTAAATTTAACTAAAGATGGCTCTTTCTTTTTAGTTCATCGTCTAGAGCGACTTCAAGAAATAGAAAAAACTCTTTCTAAATACCATCTATATATCAATAAATTAATATATGTTCATGATGAAAGAAGCAATAGAGTTGTAACCATTCTTATTAAAGGATCTTTTTCTTCTTTACCTAAAGAAGAAGATAATATTTTTATTAACGGATTTTAAAGAACAAAAAAGAAGAGTGTTTCCACTCTTCTAACCACCTAGATATGCTTTGATGACATCTTCATCATTTAATAGTTCTTTTCCTGTACCAACTTTGGTAATATTTCCCGTTTCAATTACATAAGCGCGAGTTGCAATAGACAAGGCTTTTTTTGCGTTTTGTTCCACTAAAAATATAGTGGTACCTGCTTCATTAATTTCTTTAATAGTTTTAAATATGATATCAACGTATAAAGGAGAAAGACCCATAGAAGGTTCATCAAGTAGAAGCACTTTTGGATGTGACATTAAAGCACGTCCTACAGCAAGCATTTGTTGTTCGCCTCCTGATAAGGTGCCTGCCTCTTGATTTTCTCTTTCTTTTAATATTGGGAATTTTTCATAAACTGATTTTAAAGTTTCTTCAAATTCTTTCTTATCTTTACGAGAATATGCTCCAAGTATTAAATTATCTTTAACACTTAATTCGGAAAATACACGTCTTCCTTCTGGAACTTGTGTTAATCCTAAGTTTACAATTTTATGAGGTGCAATTTTAGTTAAATCATTATTTTCAAAAAGGATTTGGCCACTTTGTGATTCAATAAGGTGATTAATCGCGTGCATAATGGTAGTTTTACCTGCACCATTTGCTCCAATTAGCGATACAATTTCTCCTTCGTATACCTTAAATGATACGCCTTTAATAGCTTTAATCATACCATAGTTAACATAGAGATCTTTAACCTCTAGTAATGGAGTTTTTGTTTCTTGATTAGTTGTTTCCATCTTCATCATCTCCTCCTAGATATGCTTTAATGACTTCTTTATTAGCAAGTGCCTCTTTAGTTGGACCTTGTGTTAATACTTGACCAAAGTTTAATACTGTTACCTCATCACATATACCAGATACTAATTTCATATCGTGTTCAATTAATAAAACAGTAATATCAAACTTATCACGTACAAAACGTATGGTATTCATTAATTCACGTGTTTCTTCTTCGTTCATACCCGCGGCTGGTTCATCAAGTAATAATAATTTTGGATTAGTAGCTAAAGCACGAGCTATCTCTAATTTTCTTTGTTTTCCATATGGTAGATTACTAGCTTGTTCGTTTCTTAATTCATATAGACCGAATACTTGTAGTAATTCTTTTCCAGCTTGACGCATCGCTCTTTCTGTTTTGAAAAAACGAGGAGTACGGAAAAGAGTTTGAGCAAGATTACAATGGTACATTGGATTATTTGCCATACCTACCATAACGTTTTGGATAACGGACATATTGTTATAAAGACGAATGTTTTGGAAGGTACGAGCTATTCCTTTCTTACAAATTTCTTGTTGAGAAAGACCAGTTACATCTTCTCCACATAAATAATATTTACCAGTAGTAGGTTTATAAACACCAGTAATGATATTGAATGCTGTGGTTTTACCAGCACCATTTGGACCAATTAATCCATACAATTGATTTTTTCTAATCTCTAAATTTAAATTTTGAACTGCTTTTAATCCACGGAAAGAAATGCCTAGATTTTCCGTTTTAATAATGATTTCTTTTTCTTCTTGAGGCACTAATACTTCTTTTTCTTCCATATTACTTACCTCCTTCTTGTTCGTCATGTGGACTTCCTACATCAAGTCCTGTCGATACAATTTCATCCATTTCAATCTTAGTTGGAATTTTAGACCAGTCTCCACTGAATTCTTTGATGTCTTCTTCTTCTTTTTCTTTTTCTTTCTCTTCATCGATATTCTTAAATATCATTCGTTTAATCTTCTTCTTTAAGAAAGTGAATAGTTTTCTTAAGTTATATTTTTCTCTAAATGATCTTAATGATGGAGCGTTATTATAAACGACAATAACAATTAAGATAACAGCATAGATAATGTTTTTAATAGCAGCCTTATCACCTTCAAAGATAACTTGTAATTTAACATTTAAGAAGGTGACTACTATTGCAGATACGATTGAACCATGAATATTACCCATACCACCAATTACTACCATAACAAGCATATTATTAATAGAATAGTTGTAATTGAATGTAGTAGCGTCAATTTGGTTTTTACTAGCGCCATATAAAACTCCCGCGACACCGGCAAGAACAGCGGAAATAACAAATACTAATAATTTGTAATAAGTGACGTTAACACCCATTGCTTTTGCGGCAATTTCATTATCTCTAATAGATTTAATGGCTCTACCATGTTTACTCTTAATTAAATTCTTAACGAGTACAATACTTAATAAAGCAACGATAAAGATGATGATAAATAGATATGTAGAATCATATTTATAACCACGGTTATTAAAACCGATGGCACCACCAAAAATAGGTATTTGTTGGAATAAAATCTTAACGATTTCTCCAAAAGCTAAAGTGACGATGGCAAGATAGTCACCTTTAAGTCTTAATGCTGGTAAACCGATGATAATACCGCATACTCCAGCGACGAGGCCACCTACAATCATAGCAATAATTAAAGAAAGTAATGGTGATACATCGTGAAGTGAACTTAAACATGTTTTTTGGAAATACATACCAATAAAGGCACCGATACTCATAAACGCAGCATGACCTAAAGATAATTCTCCTAAGAATCCGACTACAAGTGATAATGAGATAACACCGATAATTGTATAACCGATTTGTTCAAATAAAATTTGAGTAGATGTTTTTAGAGCTCCTCCAATAGAAAGAGGTGAAGCGATTAATAAGAATACAATAAAGAAAATATAAACTAGATAATTTTTAAGTTTAAATCTTCTTCTAATCGCAGTGAAGTAACTTTCGTTTGGGTTTGAAGTATCCATACTCTTACACCTTCTCTCTTCTCTTTTTACCTAAGATACCAGATGGTCTTACAAGTAAAATGATAATTAAAATACCAAATTCAATAGCGATTGTGTAGGATGAAAGTCCAGGAATAGAAGAACAAATCTCTTCGATTAATCCGAGTAATAAACCTCCTACCATCGCCCCAGGAATAGAACCAATTCCACCAATTACTGCAGCGGTAAATGCTTTGATACCAGGCATTGATCCCATGGTATAAGTTACAGCAGGTGTCTTTAATAAATAGAATGCACCAGCGATAGCGGCAAGAGCAGAACCAATTGCAAAAGTGATGGAAATAATCATATTGGAATTGATACCCATAAGTTGAGAAGCGCCTTTATCTTCTGAAACTGCACGCATCGCTTTACCAATACGAGTGAAATTAATAAATAAAGTTAAAGCCGCCATAACAACAAGAGCGGTCACTAGTGTGATAATAGTTTTTTGATTTGTACTAAGACCTGGGAACAAGTCTATCATTCTAGGGTTAGATTTAAAAATCAAGAAAGCTAAACTTTGGAGCAAATATGAAACACCAATCGCAGTGATTAATACCGCAAGTGGCGATGCTCCTCTTAATGGTTTGTACGCAAACTTTTCGACACATATTCCAAGTATGGTACAGAAGACAACAGCAAAGATGATGGCAATTAGAGGAAATCCCATTAAACCAAATGTTACATACACCGTATATCCTCCAACCATGATAAGATCACCATGAGCGAAGTTAAGCATCTTAGCAATACCATAAACCATGGTATAACCAAGAGCAATAAGGGCGTATACACCACCTTGGCTAAGTCCGTTTAAGATAATCTGAAATACATTACCCATAACTACTTTCTCCTTTCATAAAACGATAAAATGAAAGCCTTGAACCCAAGACTTTCATATCAAATTTTGTATACAACTAATTTAGTCTATTTAGCGCGGTTTGGATTAACAACAAACTTACCTGGAGTCTTGTTGACAGTTCCTCCTTCATCCCAAGTAACATTTTTACCAGTTACACCTGAGAATGAATATCCACCTTGGAATTCTCCTTTTAGAACTTCGTATACTTCTTTTGGAGACATTGTAACTTCAACCTTGGTACCTTTGCTAGCAGCAGCTTTTAAAGCACCTACCATAGCATAGACACAGTCATAAGCAGAAGCACCAAATTGATTTAGTGTATCTTTTCCATATCTTGCAGTATATTTTGTAACGAAGGAAACAACTGCTTCATCTTCACTTGCTGCATTGAAGTGTGAAAGATAAGAAATTTCTTGTGGATATGAATTTGGATTAAATCCTTCTACTGAATCGATTCCATCTAATCCGTCACAACCAAAGTAAACAACGTTTTTACCAAATGTATCTTTAGCTTGTTCGATAAATAAAGCTGCTTGTGAGTAGTAGATTGGCATAAAGATGAAATCACAATTCTTCAATGTTTGGATTTGAGAAGTGAATGATGTGTTTGTATCTTTTGTAAATGCAGCATCTGTTGTGTTTGAAACAACTTTCTTAAAGTTATCATAGATTCCTTTGGAATATGCATCTGATGAATCGTAGAAGACACCTACTTTTGCATCTGGATAATTTTCGCTTATATAAGCAGCAGCTGCTGAACCTTGACCTGAATCTGAGAAACACATTTGATAGACGTTATCTCCAGTTTTTGGTACATCATCATTTGTTGCAGATGGTGTTAAGCAGAATACTTTATCCTTATTAGCGTAAGAAGCAAATTCTAAGCATGCACCAGAAGTAACTCCACCTAAAGAGAATTGCATACCTTCTTCGTAAAGAGAAGTATAGTTTGTTGCTGCTTTATCCGCTAAGCATTCATCATCTTTAGCAACTAATTCTAATTGGACTCCATTGACACCGCCATTTGCGTTGATTTCATCAACTGCTAATTGCGCGGAATTTTTAACTCCTAAACCATATACAGCAGCATCACCAGTTAATGGTCCTGAGACACCAATTTTAAATTTTGTGTTCTTAGCAGCATAATTTTTTGCGCTTCCTCCACAACTTGCTAAACCTACTGCTGTAACTCCCACTACTGCAAAGGCACTAAAAACTTTCAAAACTTTTTTCATAATGTAAATCCTCCTATTGTTAAGCATGAAATATTTTTCTCGCGGATTAAGATACTAATAGAAAAGCCCGCACCTCTTCTATTAATAAGAGGCAGGGCTTGAACATACGTCTAAACTCTGTGGTACCACTCTTCTTGCTAATCTTTCGACTAACCACTCAGCGATGAAATAATCATCTTGCAATTTAACGGTTGCAAATCGTCCGAAGTTACTTTGTTTTCACCTGGCTGCTTGTAAAGGGATACCTATAGATAATTTCATCAGCTCTTTTTCACCAATTTAAGAACCTCTCTAAAATGAAGGAAAATCTAAGACTTGTCTTTACTATATCGCATTTGTTGGGATTAATCTAGCATATAAAAATAAGACGAGCAAGCATTTTTTTGAAATGTTTTAAAGTAAACGCTTTCATAGTTTTCAAAAATACACATTATATATTAATTTTTTTATATTTATAGACTATAAATAGTCTATACAATGATTTAAAAGACACATTTTTGATTTTGTCCGCAATACGTTTTCACTTCCAAAAAATGACAAATTATTTTATTTTTTTCACCCTTTTACAAAAAGAGTATTGGCTTAAAATAATATGATTTTAATAATAAGAATTTTTACATATAAATGTCTTTTGTAGGCGGACATAGGATATTATAATAGTATTGTTGATATGTTTTAGAAGAACGGAACTAGGACACACTAGATCTTTTTTTATAGGATAAATATTAATGCTTACCTACTTCAATAAGGATAATAATAAAATAAATGTAAGCACTTACATAAAAATTATCTTTGCAATAAACGTACCCTTTGATAGAATGAGAAAAGAAGAAAGGGGACTTTTCTTATGGTAATAGTAAATGCTTTTCCAAATAAGAAGAAAATAAGCTTTACTAACCCTAAGTGTCTATTCTTATCTTCAAAAATTATCGATTGTTTATTATAAAGGGATTTGGTGTCGCTACCAAATCTCTTTTTTTTAAAGCAATCGAGAGAAAGGGATAAATTATGGAAAATAAAACTTTAATCTACGATGTTGAAGAAAATCCAAAGAAGAAATCCGAATGGTTTCTATTTGCAATTCAACACATACTTGCAATGCTTGTTGCATGTATTACTGTTCCATCATTAACTGGGTTACCTATTGGTTCAACTTTGGTTTCTGCTGGTATTGGTACAATCATTTACATTTTAATTACTAAAAAGAAATCTCCAGTTTTCTTAAGCTCTTCATTTGCTTATTTAAATGCAATGTTTTCAGGACTTGCAGTAGGCGTATCCAAGAGTGTTATTGATTCATATGGAGACTTTGTTTCATTTGGTCAAAGTGGACATGCTAACTATGCAGCAGTTATGCTAGGTATGGCATTTGTTGGCTTAGTCTATGTTATAATTGCTTTGATTATTAAAAAGACTGGCACAAGATGGTTAAATAAATTATTGCCACCTGTTGTTGTTGGCCCTGTTATTATGGTTATTGGTCTTTCTCTTGCAGGTGCTAGTGCTGTTCCTAGTGTAATGGGTGGCACATATGCAATTACAAAATTAGGATGTTCTGCTTGGTATGATACATTACTTTCTACTGGAGTTGCTTTAGTAGCTTGCTTTGTTACAGCTTTTGTCGCTGTTAAAGGAAACAAAACATTCAGATTAATTCCATTTGTTATTGGAATGGTTTCTGCTTATTTACTTGCCTTAGTTTTATCGCTTATTGGTTTACTTGCGGATATACCTTCATTACAAATTATCAATTTAAATATGTTCACTGAAGTTAAATGGAATACTATAGGAGCATGGTTAAATGTCTCATCATCTGATTGGATGTTCACTCTTGCCTTAAATTCTGATGCAGCATTCAATATCGCAATTGTTGGTCAAGTGGCTATTTTATTCATCCCAGTTGCATTAGTTACAATTTGTGAACATATTGGTGATCACAAGAATTTAGGTAATATTATTGGAAGAGATTTACTTGAAGAAGAACCTGGTATGACTAGAACTTTAATCGGTGATGGTCTTGCAACAGCAGTATCCGGTTCATTATGTGGCGCGGCAAATACTACATATGGAGAAAACGTTGCTGTTGTTGGTGTTACTCGTATCGCTTCAGTTAATGTTATTCTTCTTGCAGCAATTATGGCTATTGGATTTGGTTTCTTTGCTCCTCTTACATTAGTTCTATCTTCTGTTCCTTCATGTATTACTGGTGGTGTTTCTTTGATTCTTTATGGATTTATCGCTTCTTCTGGCGTTAAAATGTTAATCAAAGAAAAAGTTGATTTTAATAAAACTAAAAATATTATTGTTGCTTCAGTAATTCTTGTTTCTGGAATTGGAGGACTTACATTTGTATTTGGTTCTGGAAATAGCGCAATCACTGTTACTTCAACTGCTGTCTCTATGTTACTTGGTATCTTCTTTAATTTAATTTTAAAAGATGAAGAAAAAGACGTTGAACAAGAAGAAAAGGAAGAAGTAGTACAAGAAGAAAATGTTGCTTCTAAAGAATAAACATACAATATTTTAAAAACAATATAAAAAAATATACTTAGTGGAAAATGCTTATATGCATATATTCACTAGGTTTTTTTGTGAGTGTATAAAATAACTGATTTGATTTAATACACAAAATAAACGAATAATTCGTAAAATAAGGGAATATATGTATAGTAATATTAATTGTTTTTAGTGGTATAAAACTTTTATAGATAATTGATTTATGTTCTTTTTGATTATATACTAAAAGTAGAAATGAGGAAAAAAGACAATGAAAAAACATTTATTTGTATTATCTGCGTTATGTTTAACGTTATCTATTGTTTCTTGTGGAAAAAAGAATAATTCGTCACAAGATAGTAATAGTTCTTTAGTCAATAGTTCTCTTACTGATACATCTATTTCAAGTGGAGAAAAAAATACATCTTCAACATCGAGTATTGCTTCAACCTCGAGTATTGCTTCAACATTTAATCCTGATGATAGTTTAGGAGGAAAAGTTGATTTAGATACAGGAAGCGGTTCATTTATTGAAAAACAAGGATCAGGAAGTGGATTAAAAGATAATGTACAAGATGGAGTTATCCTCCATGCTTGGAACTGGTCTATGAATAATATTAAGGATAATATGGCCAAAATTGCCGAAGCTGGATATACCACGATTCAAACTTCACCAATGCAACCACAAAAAGATTATTATCCTGGAAATACGGCAAAAGATGGTTGGTGGAAATTATATCAACCTTTAGGATTTTCTATCGCTACTAAAGATAATGAAATTGGTACTAAATCCGATTTAATTGCTATGGTGAAAGAAGCTGATAAATATGGTATTAAGGTTATCGTTGACGTAGTGGCTAATCACCTAGCAACAGACTCTCCTACTAAATTTTCTTCAGGTGTTAAGAATTATGAACCAACAATATACGGAAAAGATGGAACTAGAGCTGGCGGAGCTTTAGTTCATGAAGGTTCTTCTTCAGGTGCAAACGATTCTTCTGCATATTCAGTAACTAATGGTAATATTGGTTTAACAGACTTAGATACAAGCTCACCTCATGTTCAACAAAGAGTATTATCTTTATTAAAAGAATATATCGATTGTGGAGTTGATGGATTTAGATTTGATGCTGCAAAACATATAGAAACTCCAGATGATGGAGCTAACGCTTCTTCTTTCTGGACAACAGTATTAAATGGGGCTACATCTTACGCTATTAGTAAGGGTGAAGAAACGCCATATTATTATGGTGAAATCTTAAATACACCAGGTAATGGTAGAAGTTTTTCCTCTTATACTAAGATGATGTCAATCACTGATAATAAGACTGGTAACTCTATTAGAAGCGCTATTGAAAGTGGTAATGCCTCTTCTGCTGCATCTTCTTCTTATAAAAGTGGACAAGATCCTTCAAAAATTGTTTTGTGGGGTGAATCGCATGATACTTACTCCAATGATGATGGTGAATCAAAGAATGCAACAACAACAAATGTTAATAAAGCTTATGCTATGGTAGCTTCTAGAGCCAAGGCAACTTCTTTATATTTTGCTCGTCCGTCTGTTGGACCAATTGCAACTAGTGCAACAAAACTAGGTGCTATTGGAATTACTGATTGGAGAAATAAAGCAATTTCGGCAGTTAACCATTTCCATAATTACTTCTCTTCATCTAGTGAAGCGTTAGGATCAAGTGGAGACTTTGCTTATAATGTTAGATATGACGATGCAAAATCTGGTATGGTTTTAGTTAATGTTAAAAATGCTACATCAGTATCTTCTGTATCTATTAATAGTAATATGAAAGATGGAAGTTATAAGGATCAAGTATCAGGTAATACATTTACTGTTACTTCAGGTAAGGTAAGTGGAACAATGGATGCTTCTGGTATTGCTGTATTATATAATGATGATGGTTTAGGATTAGATGATCAACTACCAACTATCAAGGCTTCAGTAAGTGAAGGAACATTCAACTCTGATAATTATGAAATCACATATTCTATTTATAATGCCAAGAGTGCGACGATGAAGGTTGGTGATTCTGAACCAGTTAGTATCACTTCAGGTGCTAAATTAACATTAAAAGATTTTGAAAAGAATCAATCTGTTAAGGTGGTAATTAAGGCAGTTAATGAAGAAGGAAAAGAAGTTACTAAGACATTTACTTATGTTAGAGAAATTACTCAAGTAGAAACAGTAAGAAAAATTTACTTCACCGCGAATAATGTTGCTTCTTCTTCCTCTACTATTTATATTCACGTATGGAATTCACAAACTGAGGATTCTTTAGCTTCTTGGCCAGGTACAGCGATGACATATTTAGAATTAAATGAACTAAATCAAAAAGTATATACATTTGATATAGATTTAACTAAATATGATTCTATCATCTTCAATGGTGGTAAGAACTCATGGCAAACTTGTGATATCCTTCTTAAAGATGGAATTAATGTTTACTATTTAGATGGAGGAACTTCTCAAAACGGATTTGGATCAACCGTGTATACTGTTGGAACTTCTTATAGAGCATCTTAATAACTTATGATATGATTAAGGGGAGGATATTTCTCCTCTTTTTTACTGATTTGTAAAGGAAGATATTTTATGAAATTGTTAGATGAATATATTTTATATATTGATGAAAAAATAAATAAAGATGAAAGATTATTTTTAGATTTAAAGAATTATTCTTCTCATATTGATGAAGAATGTTCGTTGGAAGAACAAAAATTATCTTTATGTAGTGAGTTACTTTCTTTTAGCGAAAACATTATATCTTTTTATAATGAAGAAAATATTTCTTCTTCCTTTAAGAAATTAATAGCGCAACACAAATATGAAGAAGCATTTGATTTGATGATACATGAATATAAATATGCGTATATAGAAATAAAAAATTATTTTATTCTATTTAAAGAAAAACTTAATAGAAAATTAGTGGTTCCGTTACGATATTACATGGATGAAGTATGCATTGCAATTCTTTCTTCTTATCGGAGTGATATGTGTCATTACTTTGTAGCTTATACTAAACAAACAGGTGAATTATCTACTCTTCTTGAAGTTGTTAATGAGAATAAAAATAATTCAAAAAGGACATTAGATAATATTTCTTTATTAGAATTTAAGAAAGATTTTTCTTCTTTTGTTTTGATATATGATTATTCACAAAGATATCAAATAAAATGTCTATTATCCTCTTCTAGAAAAGAAAGTAAGTATCCTTTACTTTCTTCTTATTGTTTAGAAGGAGTAGGAAGAGGAGTTTACGAAGATAATCTAGATGCTTTTTTTGCTTATATAGAAGATGAAGAATCGTTTAACGTCATTGCTCAAAAGAAGAATAAAGATATAATCCCATTTGATTTTTTTAACGAAGAAATAGATGCCTTAAATAATCAAATGGAGATAGATATAAAAGATAGTATTAAGCTATTTTCTTTGCTACATTTTGGAGAATAGTAAATTTTTTTGTTTTGAAATATTTATTTTTCTTGTTTTTTATACTATACTTGTCTCATAAAAGATGAGGGACATATATTATATGAGTTTTAATAAGAAAGCAGCCGTTTTTTATTATCGGCATAGAAAAATAATTTTAATTTGCATTAATCTAGTTAGTGTAATTCTTTTAGTTACTGGTCTAGCAGTCACGAAAAGAGTTTCAAGAGGCGGAGAATATCGTACTAAAGAAGATTTAGCTATTTATATCCATAAATATCATGAATTACCTAAGAACTTTATTACTTTAAATAGTCGCGATAATGCCGCTAGATGTAATGAAAGTACCAAAAGATGTATTATTGGAGGCGATTCTTTTTGGAATGATGGACAATTTAGAGAATATGGAATTAGAAGTGATCAATGTTTTCAAATTGTCGATATTCCTGATGAAGATTATACAGTTTATAATCGAGGAACGAAAAGAATGGTGTATACAATTAATACATATAAAGTTAGATTATTTTATAGCGAAGATAATTGTTTAACATTTGAAGAGATACGTTTATCCGATATTCAAAAAGCAAGGAATATTTGGTTAAGTATATTCTTAGGATATTTCTTTACTACATGTGGATTCTATGGTTATACATTTGGATGGAATAAACAATATGCAGATGAAGAATTAAGAAAATATAAAGAGAAAATGATAAGGGAAGGAAGAATCTAATGTTCTCCCTTCCCTTTTTAGTCAAATTTAAAACAAAATGAATTTTATTTTACGTTACATGCACGTGTCTTACCAGTTTTTTCATCGGTTTCGACATCGAATGTAACCTTTTGACCTTCTTGTAATGATCGATGGCCTGTTCCAACAATTCCGCTGTAGTGGACAAAATAGTCTACTCCATCGACAGTGATGAATCCATATCCCTTCTTATCATCGAAGAATTTAACTGTACCTGTCATATTATAAAGGTATCTCCAATCTTGCATACTTCTATGCATAAATATTATACCATAACTTTTCTTTTAAGTGGGAAATTATTTTTTATCACCTAGTTTAAACAAAATAAAATATTATCAAATATTATCAAAAAGAAGTATAAAACCGAAAAATATATTTTGTTTCAAATGAAAAAAATTGTTCTAATAAATGATTAATTATGAAAAATTTAAGAGAATATTTCGTTGTATTTTTTTCATTTATTTTAAATTTCAATATTTTCTTTATTTTATTTTTGTTAAGGGATAATATATTTTCGAGGTACATAAAAAGATGTGGCAGAGTATTATTTCTAGTTTTGAAAACTTAACTCCCTTATTATGGGTGAGTCAAATATGTGGAATTATTGGCTTTATATTAATTTGTATTTCTTATCAATTTGATCGTAAAAGATTTTTATTGATTAGTTCTTTTTCTTTTATATTTTTTGCTTTAGAATCAGGATGTGCTTTGTTGTTCGCTAATTTGATTGTTTCTTCTATGTGTTTAATAAGAAATATATTGATGTTTATCTTTTTTGTTTATAAGAAAGAAGAATTACCAAAATACATGCTTTTTATATTATTAGGAGTTATGTGGCTAGGAGAATTAATTTTAATGGGGATCACTTCTTCTTTTGATGTATTTGATTATTATCTTCCTCCTTTTATTTCTACTTTTTCTTCCTTTACTCAAAACTCAAAGAAATATTATATTGTAAAGCTAGGGGCAACTATACACGAAACTGGATTCTTAATTTATTATATTATTTACCAACTACCATTTTCTATTTTACGCCAAGCGATACTTGTTATATCAGCATTAGTTAGTTTAATAATTATTGGAGTTAACTATTATAAAAATAAGAAAATAGATATTCAAGAAGTAGAAAATATTTAAATTTATATAATAAAAAGCTGATCTAACTAGAAACTAAACTAGTACTAGAATAAATCAGCTTTATTTTTTTAACTTTTTATTATCTATACAATACCATGAGCCATCATTGCTTCAGCAACTTTTTCAAATCCAGCAATATTAGCGCCCATTAAGTAATTGCCCTTAAATCCATATTTCTTGGCAGCATTATCGATATTATGATAAATATTAATCATAATTTGTTTTAATTCAGCATCGACTTTTTCACTTGTCCAGAAGATACGTTGGCTTGATTGAGCCATTTCTAATGCAGAAGTTGCAACACCTCCAGCATTGGCAGCTTTAGCAGGTAAGAATACAACTCCTGCATCTTGGAATACTTTAATTGCTTCTAAAGTAGAAGGCATATTAGCGCCTTCTCCTACATATTTAACTCCATTCGCCACTAGAACTTTTGCACTTTCTTCATCGATTTCATTTTGTGTTGCACAAGGTAAAGCTACATCACATTTAATCTTCCAGATATCTTTTGGATTTTCTCCGTATTCAGCATCTTTAACATAATTTAGATACTCTTTAATACGTCCACGTTTAACTTCTTTGATTTCTTTTACAGCATCTAAATTGATACCATTTTTATCATAGATATATCCATTAGAATCATATAAAGCTACTACTTTAGCTCCTAATTCTTGTGCTTTTTGTGTAGCATATATTGCTACATTTCCTGATCCTGAAATAACAACAGTTTTATCTTTGAAAGATTCTCCTCTTTCTTTCATTGCTTCTTCAGTGATATAGACTAGTCCATATCCAGTAGCTTCTTTTCTAATTAAAGAACCTCCATAAGATAATCCTCTTCCGGTTAAAACTGCTGTATGTTCATTTCTTAAACGTTTATATTGGCCAAATAAATAACCAATTTCTCTTGCACCAACTCCAATATCACCAGCTGGAACATCAGTATCCGCACCAATATGGCGATATAATTCATTCATAAAGGATTGACAGAAATTCATAATTTCTAAGTCTGTTTTTCCTTTTGGATCAAAATCAGATCCACCTTTTCCTCCTCCAATTGGTAAACCTGTTAATGAATTCTTAAAGATTTGTTCGAATCCTAAGAATTTTAAAATTGATAAGTTAACAGAAGGGTGTAATCTTAATCCACCTTTATATGGACCAATTGCAGAGTTAAATTCTACTCTATAACCTTTATTGACATGGACTTGTCCATTTCTATCAACCCAAGGAACTCTAAATAAAATGGTTCTTTCTGGTTCAACTAGTCTTTCAAGTAATGATACTTGTTCATATTCAGGATGAGCATCGATACAAGGTTTTAACGATAATAATATTTCAGTAGCGGCTTGGTGAAATTCTTTTTCACCAGGATTTTTTGCTTTTAATTCTTCAAGTACTTTTTCTACATAATTCATAGTGTTTATCTCCTTATTTACTAGGTATGATACAACAAAATTAATGTGTTAAAAAAGAAAAAGAAAGTAATTTGATTGTTTTTATTTAAAAAACAAACATATATAGCGTTAGTGTAGTTATTGCAAAGACAATCATTGATAAAACAAATGAAACATATGAAAAAAGTTTTCAAAAGAATAGAGTAATTTATTTATAGACAATCTGACCAATTTTGTAAAAATATTGATAATATATGACATTAAAAAATAAAATAATCTTGCTTATACTTTGTATAAAGTATATACTAACTTTACATAAGGAATGATTATATTATTTCTTTGTGAAAGCATGAAACAAATGAAAATTAATTAATTTGTTTAGAATTGTTGAATTATCGGAATTATTGAATTAATTGTTTTACATATAGATGCAGCAATTAAAGAGAGAAAGGAGAATTATTTAGGGACTAATAAGTAGGTAGAGCAATATTTATTCAACGATTAGTATTGCGTATTAGTTTTGAATTAATAATATCGCTATTCCCCTACTAAGTGGCAACTAGCCAATCAGATCTCTATATTAGTAATTAATAAGAAAATGTCAGTAAATGTCACAGAAAAAGTTAATAGTAAATCAGAAGTAAAAACAAATAGAATTCCTAGTAAAATTAAAGGGGGAAAATTATATTCATTTAATAAAAGAATGTTTGATTTTTTTTCTTCTTTTGTCATAATAATATTATTTTCATGGCTACTTCTAGTTTTATTTATACTTCAATTATTTGCAACTAAAGGACATCCTATTTTTGTAGATAAGAGAGTAGGAAAAAAAGGAAAAATTATAAAAGTATATAAGTTTAGATCAATGTATTATGATGCAGAATCAAATATTGATAAATATTTAACACCAGAGCAAAAAGAAACATGGTTGAGAGAACGCAAATTAGATAATGATCCAAGAATTACCAAATTGGGAAGTGTGTTAAGAAAAACTTCTTTGGATGAACTACCTCAATTATTTAACATTCTTTTCGGATCAATGTCTGTGGTGGGACCAAGACCTATATCAACTAAAGAGTTAGATAATTTTACAGATGAAGAATTAGAAATATTATTTACAGCAAAACCAGGATTGACTGGATATTGGCAAGTATATGGTAGATCAGATGTTGATTTTGAAAGTGGAGAGAGACAAAGACTCGAACTAGAATATTTTTCTAAAAGAAGTTTTTGGTTTGATATAGGGTTAATATTTAAAACTATTCCTTCAGTATTATCGAGTAAAGGGGCAAAATAGTGATGAAAAAGGTATTATTCTTAACTAGTAGATTGCCTTTACCGGCTGATGATGGAAGATCTGTTACCTTGAAACAATATCTTGATATGTTAAGCAGCGAATGTGAAGTTGGTATTGTCTCGCTAAAAGGGAAAAAGAACAAAAATGAACAAGCTCAATATCTAAAATTTGTGGAGGAATTAGAATATCCTAATTTTATTGGCAAATTAATAAATGTTATGTTTATGTCAATACTTGGAGGATATCCTTTGCAAGTGGCAGGTGTCTATTCGAAAAAGTCACAAAAGAAATTTAATAGAATAGTTGCTGAGTTTAAACCAGATATTATTATCTGCGATATGATTAGAACATCAAAATATTTAAAAAAATGCAAATACAAATGTACTAAGGTTCTTGATATGGATGATGTTTTGTCGAAGAGATATAAATCTAGCATTGAGGCTAAAGAGGATCCATTAGGACAATTTAAGGATATGCTTCCCTCATTTGCACTTAAAATTATGAAACTTCTTCATTGTAATTCGCTATTATTAAAGATGGAAAGCAAAAGAATGGTTAAACATGAAATTAATTCTGTTCGATATTTTGACAAAGTAATTTTAGTTTCACCAAAAGAGGCAGATGAACTTTCAAAAATTACAAATTCAAAAAAGATTTTTTCTTGGCCTGTTTGCGTAGAAGAAAAGAAAAATCCTAGTAATTTAAGTTATGATAAAAATCAAATATGCTTTTTGGGAAATATGGATGCAAGTCAAAACCAAGGAACATTGAAATATATTTGTGAGAAAATATTACCAAAATTAGACAAAAAATATCATCTTCTAGTAGTTGGAAAATGCAATGAAGAAAACAAGGAATTGTTTAAAGAATATTCAAGAGTTCATTTTACTGGCTTTGTTGATAGTGTTGATGAATTTGTTCATAATTCTCTATGCTTGTTAGCACCGATTCAATATGGCTCTGGAATTAAAATAAAAATTTTAGAGTCTATGGCACTAGGATTGCCTGTCATTACTTCTACAATAGGCGCTGAAGGATTATCTGTAGAAAATGGAAAAGAGTTATTTGTTTTATCAGATGAAGATGAATATGTAAAAGCAATTGATCAGTTGCAAAATGTAGATACAAGAGAAAGAATGATTAAAGAATCATTGAATTATGTTAATAATAATCATAGTTTTACCCTAGGGGAAAAAATAATGAAAGAAAAATTATTGGAGGTATAATACATGATCATTACAAAAACACCGTTTAGAATGAGCTTTTTTGGAGGGGGAACAGATTTACCTCAATACTTTGAAAATGGTAGAGGAGCGGTTATATCGACAACATTCGATAAATATGTTTATGTAACTGTTCGTCACCTACCTAGGTTTTTTGATTATTCAACTGAATTGATTTACTCAAAAATGGAAAGAGTCAATAAAATAGATGATATTGAACACCCTATGGTTAGAAATGCAATTAAAATGCTTGATATGAAAGAACTGCATGTTTCTTACGATGCAGATTTACCAGCAAGAACAGGACTTGGAACATCAAGTACTTTTGCGGTAGGATTATTAAATGCTTTTTATTGCTTAAAAGGCCAATATGCTTCAAAAAAACAATTAGCAAACGATGCAATATATCTTGAAAGAACCTTATGTAATGAAGCAGGAGGATGGCAAGACCAAATTGCTGCCGCATTTGGAGGTTTAAATAGAATAGAATTTAAAGCTGGTAAATACCATGTTTATCCAATTATCATTTCAAATTCTAGAAAAGAAAAATTGAATGATAATTTACTTCTTTTCTTTACCGGATTCTCTAGATTTTCTGCAGATATTCAACAATCAACGACATCTACTTTAGAAGAAAAGAAAAAATTATTAGATGATATGCTTGCTTTAGTAGATGATGCGCAAGATGTTTTGGAAAATACTAATAGAGATTTAGATGATTTCGGTCGCTTACTTGATAAAACTTGGAAACTTAAGCGTCAAACAGGTAGTAAAGTTTCAAAGGCTTCTATCGATGAATATTATGAGAGAGGTATCGCAGCTGGTGCATTAGGTGGTAAACTTCTTGGAGCTGGTGGAGGAGGTTTTTTGTTATTCTATGTTCAAAAGGATAAACAAGAAGCTGTAAGAGATGCTCTTAAGGAATTAATGGAAGTTCCATTTAAATTTGAAAACCAAGGAACAAGAGTTATTTATTATTCACCGGAAGCATTTGACAAAGAAACAAGTTTGGAGAAATAGATTATGGTTACTGTAATAATGGCAGGGGGAAAGGGGACAAGAATTTCTTCGTTAGCAAGTGATATTCCTAAACCAATGATTAAAATTAATGATAAGCCAATTCTTGAATATGAAATTGAATGCTTAAGAAGACAAGGTTTTAAAGATATCATAATTACTGTTAGTCATCTTGGTCAAAAGATTATGGATTACTTTGGAGATGGATCTAAATTTGGAGTAAGGATAGAATATTATTTTGAAAAAGAACCCCTAGGTAATGCTGGTGCCCTATTTAGAATAAAAGATAAATTAAGCGAAGTATTTTTGTTATTGAATGCTGATGCAATTTTTGATGTTGATTTTAATAGAATGATAAAATATCATCGAGAAAAAGATGCTTTGGTTACTTTATTTACTCATCCTAACTCACATCCATATGATAGTGGCTTAATAATTACTGATAAAGATGGTCGAGTGATAAAATGGTTGACTAAAGAAGACGAGAGACCAAACTGGTATAAAAACAGAGTCAATGCTGGAATACATGTCATCAATCGCAAAGTATTAGATGTAAATATAGATACTCCAAAAATTGATTTAGATCGTCAAATATTGAAACCATTATCAGGAAGTGGAAAAATGGTGGTTTATGATTCGCCAGAATATGTCAAAGATATGGGAACTCCTGAAAGATATTTTAAAGTTGTGGAAGACTTTAAGAATGGGATTGTTGAAAGTAAAAATTTATCTAAAAAGCAAAAAGCAATTTTCCTTGATAGAGATGGAACATTAAATAAGTATGTTGGTTTTTTGACTGACATTGATGAATTACAATTGATTGATGGAGTGACCGACGCGATAAAAAAGATTAATGATTCACAATATTTAGCAATAGTAATTACAAATCAACCAGTTGTAGCAAGAGGAGAAGTATCCTTCGATGAACTTGATGAGATTCATAATAAATTAGAAACTTTATTAGGAAAAGACGGGGCATACCTAGATGCTATTTATTATTGTCCTCATCACCCACATAGTGGATATGAGGGGGAAGTCAAAGAATTGAAGTTTGATTGTGAGTGTAGAAAACCTAAACCGGGTTTAATCTTTCAAGCAGCTAAGGATTTTAATATTGATTTATCCAATTCTTTTATGATTGGAGATAGTGAATCGGATGTTTTGTGTGGAAATAATGCAGGATGCAAATCTTTTCTGATCAATAATAACAATTCGTTAAATAATATCATAGATAGTATTTTATCAGGAGGTATGAATGGAAAATAATAATTATGTATACACAATTCGTAATCTAGTTGAAAGATACCCAATTCTGAAAGCATGCGAGGAAAGTATTGCTTGTGCATTTAATATATTAAGTGATTCATTTCATAATGGCGGCAAATTATTAGTTGCAGGTAATGGGGGATCATGCGCTGATAGTGAACATATAGTTGGTGAACTTATGAAAGGATTTAAAAAAAGACGCCCTATAGAATCTTCCTTAATTGAGAAATTGATTTCAATTGATCCAATTAAAGGAAAGGAATTAGGAGAAAAAATTCAATGTGGACTACCTGCTATTGCACTTAATGGTCATCCTGGATTGACTACTGCTTTTACTAACGATGTTGAAAATGGTGGTTTATTAGCTTATGCTCAACAAGTAAATGGCTATGGAAATAAAAATGATGTTTTCCTAGGAATTTCAACTTCCGGTAATTCAAAAAATGTTATATATGCTGCTATAATGGCAAAAGCGAAAGGAATGAAGGTTATCGCTTTAACAGGTCAAACAGGTGGAACATTAAAAGATATTGCTGATGTTACTATTATGGCACCGGAAAGTGAAACATTTATGGTACAAGAATTACACTTGCCTATTTATCACTGTTTATGTTTGTTGCTTGAAAATGAATTTTTCAACAATGATATGAAGTAAAATAAGAAATGTATTATTGGTCGTAAAGACTGTGTTACTGAGTTTGCATTGTGAAAAGACATCATAGTTTTATATATGTTTATATTATGATGGCTTACAAGGAGGAAAAATGAAGGTATTACAAATTCTACCTACTTTAAATAGATGTGGTGGAGTCGAAAGCTATGTAATGAATTATTATCGCGAGGCTTTGAAGAAAAATATAGTTTTTGATTTTATGATTAACAATATTGATGATAATAATTATATTGAAGAAGTTAAGAAAAACGGCTCCAATGTTTTTGTTTTACCTGGTTTTAGTATAAAGAACTTAAAAAAAATAGAAAAACAAGCTAATGAAATAATTTCAAAATATAATTATGATGTAGTTCATTGTCATACCGCTAATGCAGCATTTATTTACTTAAAAGTTGCAAAAAAGAATAAAGTAAAAGTTAGAGTGCTTCATTCACATCAATCAAAAGCGGCGGATAAATTATCACACCAACTAAGAAATTATCCATTGCTTCATATTGGAAAAAAGTATGCTAATTTAAATATTGCATGTTCTAAACTAGCGGGTGATTTTTTATTTAAAAATAAGGAATACTTTATTATTAACAATGCTATTGACGAAAAAAAGTTCTTTTACAATTCAAATGTAAGAAAAAAATTAAGAGATGAATTAAACATAGATGATGATACTTTTGTGATTGGGAATATCGGTAGGTTTTTCAATCAAAAGAATCAACTATTTTTACTAAAGATAGTGCATTCATTAATTTTTGATTATAATTTAAAATGTAAATGTATTCTTATTGGTGATGGTGAACTATTAGATACGCTACAAGATTATGTAAAAAAGAATATGTTATCTAGCTACGTAATATTTACTGGAGTAGTTTCTAACACGTATGATTTTTATAATGCGTTTGATCTTTTCGTATTACCATCACTATATGAAGGATTGCCTGTAGTAGGAGTTGAAGCTCAATTTAATGGATTACATTTGGTAACGTCAACAGAGGTTACTACCGAATTAAACTTTTCTGGTAATACTCATTTTTTAGATCTTAAAGACGGAGTTACGAAATGGAGTAAATTTATTTTTGAAAACATTAATTTATTCGAAAGAAAAGAAGTGAATGATGATAAATATTCCATTGAAAAACAATGTGATTCCTTAATCAAATTATATAATAAAAAATTACAAGAATAAGAGAGGAAACTATGATAATATATTTTGCTATAATGGTCATTTTATCAGTTCTATATTATTATCAAAGGAATAACAAAAAATTATTTGTTATTTCTTCTTTTTGCATTTTGGCTTTTATAGCAGCAATCAGAAATGTGAGTGTTGGAACGGATACCAAGCAGTTTTGTGAAATATATTCAGATATTGCTGAAAATTCATGGTCATACTTTTATACAGTAAGTGGATTTAATGGAAGAATGGAACCGGGATTTTATCTTTTATGCAAGTTATTATCATATATTACTAAAAATCATCAAATATTAATTGCCACAACATCTTTGTTTTCTATAGGTACATTTTGTTATTATATTTATAAAGAATCAAAAAATGCATACCTAAGTATGATAATTTTTATTGGATTCCAACATTATGCGATGTATTTAACTGCAATGCGTCAAGTTCTTGCGATATCAATTTTGATAATAGGGTATGAGATATTTTTAAAAAAAGAAAAAAATTTACCGTATATTCTTATGGTAATAATCGCGATGCAATTTCATATTAGTGCATTTATAGGTTTAATTTATTTATTTTTAAGAAAAGTTAATTTTTCAATAAAAGCTATGTTAATTTTAATATCAGCCACTTTCGTATCTTCGTTGATACTACCTAAATTATTGATTTTTATTACTAAGTATATAGGTTTTTCTGAATATATTGATAGTATATTCTTCGTGTCGAACTATTCCGCTGCTGTAATTCAATTAGCTGTTTATTTATTGTTTTTTTCGATTGCTTTATTTTATAAACATTTCACAGATTACGATGATAAATTCTTGATTTGTTTGCTCTTGTTAAACGTTGTATTCCAAATTTTTGGAATTCAAATAGTAATAATTGAAAGAGTGATTTTGTACTTTAGTATTTTATCGCTATCTCTCCTTCCTAATTGTCTCGAATATGAGGAAGAATTCTACTCCAAAAAATGTTTACAGATAGGAATTGTAGTACTTTCTGTGGCTTATTGTTTTGTTGTATTATATTTTAGACCAGAATGGACTTATATAGTACCTTATAAACCTTTTTTCTAAGAAGACGGACGAGATATGTTATTTTTTCAAACATTATAGATATTATGAAGCAAGGTTGAATTTGTATCTGAAATCACCCAAGATTAAGCTATAAAATTATTAAGAAAGGGGATGTATTATATACAGGGGGTGAGTATATATTACTATAAGATTATGAGAATTTTGATTAATAATTTTGTTAAAGATGGAGGGGCACCAACATTAACTTTAGGAATGGCAAAGGGATTTCTTGAAAATAATCATGAGGTTTATCTTGTCTTATCTAAATATATTGATAATAAAGAAGAATTCTTAAAGGTTTTTGGTGAAGATAAGATTTGTTTTATCGATACTCATTCTTCAAAAAAAGAACTCTTAAATAAATCAATTAAGTTTATATTTAACAAAGAATTAAAAGCTTTTTGTAAGAGTCATACTTTTGATATTGTTATTAGTACTATGTATCATAGTTGGAACTTGTATTTCCAAAAAAGAGTTGTTGCAAAAAAGAAGTTCTTAATAGTCCATGATCCAATTCCTCATTCTGGAGTATCCTTTTTAAAAGGTAAAAAATTTACAAGACAATATAAAAAAGCGGAAAATGTAATAGTTCTTTCAAAAAAATTTGTTCCTATTATGGTTGAAAAATATAAATTTAAACAAAATGAGGTGTTTTATATGAACCACGGAAGAATTGAGATTACACATGGTAATATTGATTCCGCTATTGACATGGATAAAAATAAAACCAATTTTTTGTTTTTTGGCTTTATTTGTAAATATAAAGGATTAGACGTTTTAGCGGATGCATATAAGAAGTTAAAAGAAGAAAAAGATGATGTCGCTCTTTATATTGTAGGAAGTGGAAATTTTGAAGAGTATAAAGATAAATACAATGGTTTAAAAGATGTTTATATATACAATAAGTATATAAAGAATGAAGAAATATGTAATTTTTTCAATGGTAATAATGTTGTTGTTGTCGCACCATATATTGATGCAACACAATCAGGGATAGTTGCAATAGCAATAGATTTTAAAAAACCTATAATTATTACCGATACAGGAGGATTAACAGAGCAATTAGATGATGGAAAAGCTGGCTTGATTTGTAAACCAGGCGATTATTGTGATTTATACGAGAAGATGTTATCTATAACAGATAATAAGAAATTGTATCTAGAGCAAGAAAAACTTATGGAAGAGTGCTCTAAAAAAGTTGAATGGAAGTATATTTGCAATAAATTTACAAAAAAAGTAGGTGAATTATAGATGAGAAAAAAAAGCATAGGAAAGAATTATTTTTTCAATCTTCTTTATCAAATAATACACCTTATTGTTCCAATTTTAGTTACTCCATATATTGCAAGAATACTAAACGATGATGGTGTTGGAAAATATAGTTTTTCGTATTCTTTCGTTACATATTTTTCTTTATTTGCTTCGTTAGGGTTTAGTTACTATGCGCAACGTGAATTGTCAAAATATCAAGATGATAAAGAAAAGCAATCAGTAGCATTTTGGGAAATCATTATAGCAAGATTGATTACTGTTGGTATATCTTTGATAGTTTTCTCAGGGTTAATATTCTCAAATCTATTTAGTGAAGATTATAAATTACTTTTGATGATTTTAATGATACTAATATTTAGTGTTGGATTTGATGTTACGTTTTATATGCAGGCAAATGAAATGTTTGATAAAATTTCGATTATCAACATTTGTGTGATGCTATGTGGAACCTCAACAATATTTATTTTTGTTAAGTCAAGGAACGATTTATGGGTATACACTTTAATTCAATCTTTGATTATTTGTGTCGAATATCTTTTACTATGGATATTTGTTCCTATGAATATTCATAGTGTTAAAGTATCGAAATTACATCCATTAAAGCATATTGCTCCTTCTTTTATTCTTTTTTTACCAACGATTGCTGTTTCTTTATATACTACTATTGATCGTACATTAATTGGATTTTTAGTAAAAGGGACAGTTGATTATGTAAATGAAAATGGAGAAACAATTGTAAAAAGAATTGCGGATATTGAAAATGGAAATTATGAGTATGGAGAAAGATTAGTGAAAATGTCTATGACAATACTCACTTCTTTAGGAGTCATTTTTGTTCCTAGAAATTCTAAGCTCTTTTCTGAAGGAAAAATAGAAGAATTAAATAATAATATAAAAACCACTTGTAGAATCGTTCTTTTTCTTGGAATTCCTCTTGTTTTTGGGATTATCGCAGTTTCTGATAATTTAATACCATGGTATCTTGGTGAAGAATATGATAAAACTGCCTTATTAATGAAAATATTATCACCTTTAGTTTTGTTTATTGGATTTAGTACTATTTTTGGTTCACAATATCTAATACCAACACATCAAGATAAAAAATTCACTATATCAATTTTATTAGGCACTATAGTTAATCTTGTCCTTAATATAATATTGATTCCATTCTACGGAAGCATAGGGGCTGCTATAGCAACATTAATCGGGGAGTGCCTTGTCATGATAATGATGTATTCGTTTGTGAGAAAGAATATAAAATTAAAGGAAGTAATTTTTAGTAGTTATAAATATTTCATTTCTGGAATTATTATGTTCATTGTTACTTTTTTTCTATCTTTAAATTTAGAATCATCAATAATAAATACTATAATTATTATTTTATCAGGAATTTTAATATATTTTATTATTCTTGTTGTGCTTAAAGACTCGTTCTTATTTAAAATCTTTAGTATCTTTAAACAAAGATTAAGAAAGGAAGGAAAAAATGAAAATAATGCATAAATTATATACGGCTGTTATTAGTGTTATAAAAGTGTCTTTAATAAAACTAAGATATTTTTCAAAAGTAAAGATCAATTTATACTGTTCTCTTAGAGGAAAAATAAGTATTGATATCAGAGGAAAAGGAAAAATATTTATTGGGAAAAAACTTATTGAAACAGGGCCATTATATTTAAAAACGGTTGAAAATGGAAGAATCGAAATTGGAAAAAATGTATTCTTTAATCATAATTGTAGTATTACCAGTATGGAGAGTGTAAAAATTGGCGATGATTGTTTTTTGGGAAATAATGTTGTTATTGTAGATCATGACCATTTAATAGAAAAAGGTTCAGTTGCTCCAGATAAATTAATATCATCGAATGTAAATATTGGAAAGAAATGTTGGATTGGAGCAAATAGTGTTATTACAAGAGGAGTTACAATTGGTGACAATGTAGTTATCGCAGCAGGAGCGGTTGTAACAAAAGATGTTCCAAGCAATGAAGTTTGGGGTGGAGTACCTGCCAAAAAAATCAAAGATATGATTTAGTAAATAAGTTAGTGTAAATCTCACATCTATCAAAAATATAATTAATCTTTTAATATGCTCTAAAAAAAGAATTGACGATATTATTTACTAATTTATACTTATATCATGGTCATATTTGTTAACTAAAGAGTTATATTATAAAAATAAAGATTTCAAATGATTTAGTCATCATATTGAAATCCTTTGGAGAGATTTACATTTACATATTCAGTACCGAACAAGTACGAAATAACAACCTTTATTATATATTTGAGCAATTTTTATTTTATTTATCTCTTTTTTTAGGCTTTGTAAAAAGCAATGAGTTTTTTTTAATTATGGTGTCACTAGATTTGACATCTTTTTTTACAATAATAATTTACAATTTAATAATATAGAGGTAAAGAAAATTAAATAATAATCTCTTCATTTTCTCCTATATCACTATTTTTATTTGATTCTATTACATACATATCCGAATCAATGCAAGCTAATAGAATTACTAATGGAATCATGTAATAAAACATATGATATGTATTATCCATTAGCCCATATAAGTCTGTTAATACGAAACTGATTAATATGAAACCATATTCGATTTTGTTTAATTTAGCTATCGCTTTGTATTTTTCAAATAAATGAATTATTAAGCAAACAAATCCAAGAATACCACCCATTATTAATGTTTGAAATAGGGTAGAGTGGAATACTACTTGTGCAGGAGCCCATCCGTTAGGAGTGATTGCATCTCTAATAATTGATACAACACCAGATCCAAAAACGATATTTCTAAACGAATGAGTAAACAATGTCCATGCTTCTTTCCATAATTCATCTCTACCATTTAAGTTGAAACCTTCCTCAAATACAGAAGATATAATTTTGTTAATATAGTAGATTGCTTTCCTTGCATTTAATAGGAATACAAGTAATGCGATACTTATCATAGCAATAATAATATACATAATTCTTTTCTTGTTTTTTGACTTTATTAGTAAAAAAAATGTACAAGAAGAAATAGTGGCAAGAAAGAGTAGATATGCACCTCTACTAGCGGTTAATATAATACCGGGGATTGTACAACATAATAAAGATAATCTATAAATCTTATCCTTTGTGCTCGTGCTGTTTCTAATTAATATGAAAAGGAAAGGTATGGAGAAGCAAATCATAATTCCAGCTTCGTTACTCATGCCCCATCCTAAATAGTAGATGATTGAGAATATGTTTTCATTTTCAAAACATATTTTGCTAGCTGTGATGATCACTTGAAAAGATATTAAAACACAAACGTATGAAAAAGTTTTAATGAATATTCCTAAACTCTCGTTTTTGCATCCTAGAACAACAATAAAATATATAGCTAGATAAAGGAAATATGTAAAATATACAAAATAGAACATTACTTGATTAGAATTTTTAGGAACATACCATAAAATAGGTATTAATGTAAAAATACATAATCCTATTAATCCTTTAATGGATTTAATTTTTTTAAAATCAGGTTTATTATAGAATAAATAAATTATTAGAATAATAAATGTAAGAGCAATTATTACAATAAAAGGAATAGGAATCTTATCGGCATCGAATCCTTTATTGATTGTAAATAGAAATAGCAATAATGATGAGACAGATAAACGTAAATCATTAGTTAATATAAGTGAAAAGATAATAGATAAAATCAGTAAAGAAAAACCAAGGAACTGATTATAATACCAACCAAGAAAACAAAAAAGAACATTAAAGATAATATAGTACTCTTCAAATTTTTTATTCCTTGTCAGTTCACGGAAAAAAAAGATTTTCGTTTTTATTTTTTCTATCATAATACTCCTTAATAAAAACCTACTAAGCTAGATGTTTATTTTTTTTCTTTTGCGGGAAATTCAATATATAAGTATTTATAATCCAATATGAAATTAATAACACATCCAATTATAAATCCCATAATAAGAGAAACTGCACCATTCTTGATAATAGATGGGCCACTTGTTGTAAGAATTTTTTGATTTTTAAAGTTTATTTGACTATACTCGCTAATTGCAAATCTTTCATTGTCAGAGAATTTGTTAGTAAAGTCGATAAGTGTATTTTTAATGGAATTTAATTTTGTAACAAATGCTTCTGGGGCTTTAGTTAATGTTGATAGTTTTTTGTTAATAATATCGATTTCGTGCTGTATATCAATATTCTCGGTAATTAGTTCGGTAATTTTTTGATTGTAACTATCTAAATCAAGGGAAGCTGTATTTGAAGAAGATTCATTAACTAGAAAAGATATTGTATTCTTTAGTTCATCAATCTTCTTCTCATTATAACTATATTGTTGTGATAATCTTTCTTTTTCTATTTCAAGTAATTTACTTTCTTTATCTACTTCTTTTACATATCCTTTTTGTTCAATTTCAATTTCTAAGAATTTAAGTTGGCTAGAAGAATAAAATGATTCGATTTCATCTATATAATCAGATATTTGTTGATTATTTATAAAAATGTTACCATATTGAGTCTTAAGCATCTCGTAATTTTTAATTAACAAATTGTATTGGTTATTTAAGTGATCAATTTGCGCTTTATAACTATATGCGCTATCAAAGTTTACAATATTATTTTGATAGTTTATTTTTTCTTGTGTGGATATTGAGTGACTAATTGGTGTGTATATTACATCATACATAAATGATTCGGCTTGATTATTATTTTTGAATACTGATTTTGGAACGACAATAGAGTAATATTCTGAAGTTACTTCTTTTGATACTTCACTATATTCTGTTATTTTCTTGATTTCTAATAGTTTAGAAGATAATAATCCATTAATATTTATTGAGTTATATAAAGGATTTGATTCTTTAATTTTATTAAGATTCTCTTTTTTTAATATTGAGTTAAAAATGAATTGGCTACCATCTAAATAGCGTCCGTCCTGCATCGAAGGAATGGTATATGTGAATTGAGCTTGATAAGTAGAGTTACTTTTCCCAACAATAGTAAGACCTAGTGTTAAAATAGCAGTGGTAGATAAGGTAACTATCGAGAGAAGTATAGGTCTATGGAAAACTACTTTAAATAAACGTGATATAGATACAGGTGCTTTTTTTTCTTGAATTTCCATTATAAAACCTCCGTGTTTTTGTGCAAAGTAAATATACACTATATATATAGTGAATGTCAAGAAAACGGGTTTTACCCATAGAATACTTTTTTGTATTTTAGGAGACAAAGTAAATTCCGCTTTGTATATGCAAATTGAAATTAGTCTGTCAAGACTTTTTGTTATTTTATATAATTGCTCTTTGCGTCATTTCTGTTGTTTGGGCAATATTAATCACAGATGTAAAAATAAGAAAAGGGAAAATCTATTTATTCCATAGCATAAGATTGTCTGAAGTTATGTTTTCAAATCTAATGAGAAATCTTTTCTACCAAGTAAAGAGCAAGAAGAAATCAATTTAATATTTTCACATATAAATTCTTATAATAAAAAATCTAAAGATAGTCGTACACCATATGAGTTATTCTCTTATATATGGTGAAGATTTAATTAGTAAAAAAGCAAAGAAATAAGTACTCATTTTGTAGGAAATAAAGAGGAAGAAACCAAAGAACACATATAATGTGACTTATTACGACAAAATATCTTCTCTTTAATTGTTTACTACATTTTTTTATGGTATGATACATATACTCAAAAAGTATTACATTTAAATCATACAAACAGGAGAAAAAAATGGGCAAATATTTTGGAACTGATGGTATAAGAGGAACAGTAGGAAAAGAATTAACCGTAGATTTAGCATTAAAAGTAGGTAAAGCTTTATCCTATTTTGAAGAAAAAGATGTTTATATTGGATACGATACACGTGTATCAAATCATATGATTGCTTCTAGTATCGCTTCTGGAGCACTAGCTTTTGGCAAGAACGTTTATGATGTTGGAGTAATCTCTACTCCAGGACTTGCCTATCATTCTAAAAAGAATAATACTATCGCAGTAATGGTTACTGCTTCACATAATCCATATATGGATAATGGAATTAAGATTTTTTATCATGGAATAAAGATGAGTGATAAACAAGAAGCTGATATTGAAGAACTAATATCATCTCCTTCTTTTTCTTATCCTATCCCTTATGATGGAAAATATACTTTTGGTTATAAGCAACCTGTACAAGATTATATTGATTATTTAAATTCTATATCTCAAAAATTTAATAAACGTATTGCTTTAGATTGTGCTAATGGAGCAACTTCTTTTATTGCACCTGAAGTATATAAACATATTTCAGGTGATGTTTTAGTTATTGGTAATAATCCTGATGGATATAACATTAACAAGGGAGTTGGATCAACACATTTAGATAATTTGTCACAATTTGTTAAAGATAACAACTGTGATGTTGGTTTTGCATATGATGGAGATGGGGATAGAATCTTAGTTGTTGATGAAAAAGGTAAAAAGTATTCAGGCGATGAAATTATCTATATTATCGCCAGTGAATTATTTAAAGAAGGAAAACTAAAGAATAATACTGTAGTACTAACAAGAATGTCCAATTTAGGTATTATCAATAATCTCAAAGCACAAGGAATAAATGTATCTTTAACTGATGTAGGAGATAGGAATGTTTTAATGGAAATGTTAGAACATGACTATGTAATCGGAGGAGAAAATTCAGGACACGTAATTAATCTTGATTATTTACATACAGGAGATGGGATAATTACTAGTATTATTTTATGTAATATTATGGCTAAGACATCCAAGACTCTTGAAGAATTAACATCTTCATTAACCATTTATCCTGAATCATTAGTTAATTTAAAAGTTAAAGATAAAAATATAGCTAAGAAAGATATCATTCAAAATAAAGTAGAAGAGTTTAATGCTAAGTATAATGGAGAATTAAAACTAATTGTTAGAGCATCAGGAACAGAAAATTTACTTAGAGTTTCTTGCTGCGCTAAGAATAGAGTAGATATGGAGAAAGCTATTGATACATTAGTTAAATTGATTCAAGAAGAGGAGAAGAAGATTTAGATGAAAAATTATGCAGTGATTCTTGCCGCAGGAAAAGGCACAAGAATGAAAACAGAAATCCCTAAATGCGCATATCCACTAATGAAGAAACCAATGATAAAATACATTGTTGAAGCGTTAGATAATTCTTATGAAATAGATGAAAGTATTCTTGTTGTTGGCCATAAAAAAGAAGTATTTGAAGAAATGCTTGGTAATAAAGTTAAGTATGCTTTTCAGTCAATTCAAAAAGGAACTGGACATGCTGTAAAAGTAGCTTTGCCTTTACTTGAAGATGAAAACGGAAATACTCTAATTACATGTGGTGATATGCCTTTAATTGATGAAGGGATTATCAAATCCATTTTTGATTTTCATAATCAAAATAACAATGATATCACTGTTATTTCTACATATGTATATGGAGAAAATACATATGGAAAAATTGTTAGAGACAATAAAGGTAAGTTTGTAAAAATTGTTGAACATAAAGAATGTTCAATAGAACAAAAAACAAATCCAGAAATCAATACAGGCGTATATTTAGTTAAGACAAAAGTATTGAAAGATTGTTTAAATGAAATCCAAGTTGAAAATGGAAAAGAATGTTATTTAACAGATATTATTGAAGTAGGTAATAAGAAAGGTTATAAGATTGAAGCCTTTGCTTCTTCGTCTTCTATGAAATTTACTGGAATTAACGATTTATATACATTAAGTGTTGTAGAAGCATATATTCGTAAAGAAATTAATAAGAAACATATGCTTAATGGAGTACATATTATTACCCCTGATACTGTTATTATTTCTTCCGAAGTAGAAATTGAACCAGGTGCAATCATATATCCTAATACATTTTTAACTGGAAAAACTCATATAGGTAAAAATTGTATTATCGGTCCAAATACAGAAATTGAGAACTCGATTATTGATGAAGGAACATCGGTTATCCATTCTTTAGTTAAAGATTCTAAAATTGGCGCTAATACGACTATTGGTCCATTTACTCATATTCGTAATAATACATCTTTAGGTGATAATATGCGAGTTGGTAATTTCGTGGAGATTAAGAATTCTATTATTGATAATGGCACTAAAGTATCGCATTTAACTTATATTGGTGATACTACATGTGGAAAGAATGTTAACTGGGGATGTGGAACAGTTACTGTTAATTATGATGGAAAATATAAAAATAGAACTACAGTAGGTGATGATTGTTTCATTGGTTGTAACACCAATTTAATTGCTCCTGTAAGCGTAGGTAATAATGCCTTTATTGCCGCAGGATCAACAATTACTGATGATGTACCTGCGGAAGCTTTCTCAATAGCACGTGAAAGACAAGTGACTAAGGAAGATTATGCAACACGTTTCCCTTATTACAAAAAGGTACATGGGGAGGAAAAATAGTATGTGTGGAATAGTTGGTTATATTGGTAAATTAGATGCAAGAAAAATAGTTTTAGATGGACTTACAGCTTTAGAGTATCGCGGATATGATTCAGCGGGTATTGCATTAAAAAAAGATGATAAGGTAGAAATATTTAAAGATAAGGGGAGAGTGGATCATCTTAAATCAATCGTTGATATGAAATGTGAAACTCATTTAGCTATTGGTCATACTAGATGGGCAACTCATGGTGTGCCTTCTTTAAGTAATTCGCATCCTCATACATCAAATTCAGGAAGATTTATTATTGTTCATAATGGCGTTATTGAAAATTATAAACAACTAAAAGTTACTAAACTTGGTAATTATACCTTTAAATCGGAAACTGATACAGAGGTAATTGTTAATTTGATTGAGCATTACGCTAAACGTGATATGCCAGTAGAAAGAGCAATTAGAACCGCAATTAGTTTACTTGAAGGAAGTTATGCTTTATTAATTATTGATACTAAAGATTTAAATAAAATCTATTTTGCTAAAAATAAAACACCGATGCTAATTGGCGTTGGTGATGAAGGAATGACTATTGCTAGTGATACTCTTGCTCTAGTTGGTTATGCTTCAAAATATACATATTTGAATGATAAAACTTTTGGTTATGTTAGTGAAGATTCTGTTCAATTATTCGATATTACTGGCAATGAAGAAGAGATTGAATTTCTACCATTAAACATCGATGCTTCCAATGTTGGTAAAGCATCTTACGACCACTATATGTTAAAAGAAATTGATGAACAACCTGGTATAATAAGAGCATTAATTTCTCATTATTTTGATGATGATGAATCAATTAATATCGATGAAAATGTTTTAAATAAAATAAGAAATTCAGATCATATTTATATTTGTGCTTGTGGAACATCATATCATGCAGGATTAGTAGCAAAATACTATTTTGAAAAATTATGTAGAATTCCTACATCTTGTCTAATTGCTTCTGAAGCGGCATATGATATGCCTTTAATTAGCAAGAAACCATTCTTTATCTTTGTTTCTCAATCTGGGGAAACGGCAGATGTAATTTCCGTGATTAAGAAATGTAAAGAAGCAGGTATTCCAAGTCTTGCCTTAACTAATTCACCTTTATCAAGCATTGATAATCTAGCGGACAGTGTAATTCATCTTCTTGCTGGAAAAGAAATATCTGTTGCTTCAACAAAAGCTTATATTGCTCAAGTTGTAACATTTTCCATTTTAGCGCGTGCTGTATCGATGAAAAAAACTAATTTAAGAACTAATTTGAATAACTTGGCGCTAGCTGTTGAAAATATATTTGCATCAAAAGATTTAATTAAGTCAATTGCAGAACAATTTAAAGATGCTAAAGATGCGTTTTATATAGGAAGAGGACTTGATTATTCTTCTTGCCTAGAAGCTGCATTAAAATTAAAAGAAATTTCTTATATTCATACAGAAGGATTTGCGTCTGGAGAATTAAAGCATGGATCTATCGCTCTAATTGAAAAAGATACACCAGTTATTGCTTTATGTACAAGCGAATCAACAAATGCAATTACTAGATCTAATTTAATAGAAACTAAGGCGCGCGGAGCAAAAGGATTTGTGATTGCAACAAAATCTTGTTCACATAGTGATGATGATATAATCGTTCCTGATGTTGCCTCTTATTTAACACCAGTAGTAACTGTGGTTGTTTGTCAATTAATTGCTTATTATGCCGCGACTTTAAGAGGGCATGACGTAGATAAACCAAGAAATTTAGCAAAATCTGTAACAGTTGAATAAGAAACTATGATAAATTAATTAGGTAAAGGAGTTAATGTTATATGGAGAATCAAAACAATACTCAGAATGTAGAATATGTTGATGAAGGTATATCTCTACAAGATTTATTAATGATTATTAAGAAAAATCTTATTGCAATAATTGTATTTTTCGTGGCATTTACTGCAGTTGGATATGTTTTTGGAAAAACAAGAAAGCCAAAATATACAGCATCAACAACTATGCTTGTTTCATCTAATCTTGATGATGTTGCTATTACAACTCAATATAGTTATTCAAAAGCAATCGCAGATACTTTCATTTCTTTTGTTAAAGAACCAATAGTATTAAAAACTGCAGCACAAGAATTAAATGTTAGTTATGAAACATTAAAGGATAATGTATCAGTTAAACAAGTTGAACAGTCTTTAATTATTAAAATTTCATATACTTCATTAAGTGAAACAAAAGCAATTGAATATGTAAATAAAATCGCGGAAAATGTTATAAAAACAGCGAATTCTAAAAATGAATCTAATGAAGATAATTATCCTTTATTAGTAGGATGTATTAATATTTTATCTAGTGCAGATTCGACTAGTGTATCTACTTCAACAATGAAATATACATTAATAGGCGCGGCTTTAGGAACTCTATTTGCTCTAGGTTATGTTTACATTGCTCATGTATGCAATAAACATTTTTCTTCTACTGAAGAAATTGAAAGATTACTTGGTCTTCCAGTTATTGCTGGTATCCCTGAATATAAATTTAAGGATGAACTATTAGCAAAGGAGGAAAAGTAATATGAGTAATATTTTTAAAAAGAAAGCGGAAGGATATAGAATAGGTGATAATCCAGATTATAGAATTATTACTATTGAAGAACCTTCTTCAATTGCCGCGGAAAGTTATCGTAGAATTAAAGTTGGATTAGAATATTCTGTTGTTGATAAAAATATAAAAGTTATTCAAGTATCTTCTGCTAGTCAAGGTGAAGGAAAAACATTAACTGTGCTTAATCTTGCGGCTACATATGTAGAAAATGGAAAAAAGGTTATTGTATTAGATTTAGATCTAAGAAGACCAAAATTACATCGTTCCTTTAAGGTAGAAAATAAAAATGGTGTCACTGATGTTCTTGTAGGTAATATTTCTTTAGAAAAAGCAATTAAACATACAAAAAGTGGTATTGATTTATTAAATAGAGGTACTGAAGTACCTTCTCCTTCTTCTTTATTAGAATCAGCAGCACTTGTTGAAGTTGTTAATAATCTTCGTGTTAAATATGATTATGTTATTATCGATTGTCCTCCAGTTCTTGCAGTATCTGATGCAATTTTAGTTTCTAAACTTGCCGATGCATGTTTGTTTGTAGTTTCAGCAAGACATACAGAAAAATTAGCCGCTAAAGAAGCAATAAATGTATTAAAACAAAACAACGTAAATCTAATAGGCGTGGTATATACCAATATTAGAAAAGGTGATGAAGCATATTATTCATCTAAGTATAGATATTATCATCAAAATTATAAATAAAAATTTATGCGTGATCTCATATATGTGGGACACGCTTTTTTGTAAGCGGTTTTAAAAAAAATTTTCCTTTTATTTTATATATAAAATAACAATTATAGACAAAATGTGTCATTATTAGATGTAAAATTCTTGCTTTATACTTCGTATAAAATATATAATGACTTTACAAGATATATTTAGTTTTTATTGGTATCTTTTCATTATTCATATTTATTGTTTATAGAGCTAGGCTTATAGATAAGAATTATGATGTCATAACTTTTCCGACTACTAGAAAACTAGTTAGCCAAGCCGTAGGCTACTCTAAAAGAGGTGTATTACTATGTATTTTGTTATTCAAGTTGTTTCAAGAACTGAAAATGAAATGATGAAAACTATTAAGGAATATGTACCTAAGCCTTTTATTAAGGATATTTTTGTTCCGCTTAGAAAAAGGATGAAGAAGATCGATTCTAAATGGATTGAATATGAAGAAAGATGCTTTCCAGGATATATATTTGTAGAAACTGATTATCCTAAGGAATTAAATTCCGAGTTAAGAAAAATAGAAAAATTTTCCATGTTAGTAGGCTTTGGTAAAGGTGCTTCTAGATATTTTATGCCTTTATCAGAAGATGAGGAAAAGATGATAAATAGATTAATAGGAAAGAATAATGTAATTGATTTATCTAGAATAACCATAGAAGAAGGAAAAGTTGTTAAGATAATAGACGGACCTTTAATGGGTTTTGAAGGTACGATAATTAAATATAATCTTCATAAACGTGTAGCAATGGTTGAAATAGATTTTGCTGGTAATAAAAGTAAGATTCAACTTGGAATAGATATCATTGAAGAAAAGAAGTAAAGCGGGGACATATAAATGACAAGAAGTAAATTAATAAGACTATTAATATCAATGCTTACAGATGCATTGATTATCTTATTTGTTTACGTAGTAGGTTATTTAGCACAAGATTCTAAAATAGAATTAAATGCGTTGTTTTTAATACTTGTTATTATTTGCTTAAAACTTGCTATTTCTTATGTTTTAAAAATATATAAAACTATGTTATCGCATTTTAGTATGGATGATGCGATTTTGTTTTGTAGTGTTGTTCTTGTTGAAAACGTAGTTATTTATCTCGTAATTATCTTAGTAGATGCAATACCTGATTTAAATATATTTGTTTATTTTTTGATGAGCGTACTTGAGATGTTTTTGCAAGTCTCGTCAAGAGCATGCGTTAGATTATATCGTTTCTATAAACATCGGGGAGAAAAGAGTGAACCGGTTTGTATTATAGGTGCTGGTTCAGCTGGTAAGATTGCTTTTGATGAAATTAGAAGTAATCCCGCTTTTAAAGGCAAAGTAGTTTTCTTTGTCGATGCTGATAAAAATAAGATTGGAAAAAGATATTTAGGTAAACCAGTATATGGACCAATTGAAGAAATTCACGATTTATTTGTTAAGCATAATATCAAGATTGCAGTTATTGCTATTTCTAATTTAGATAAAACAAGATTAAAAGAAATTGTAAAAATATTATCTAAAGAAAATATTCAAATTAAACGTCTTCCTTTATTAACGGAAATGGATGATCCTACAAAACCATTAAGGATTAAAGATATATCTATTGAAGATTTACTAGGTAGAGATCCAATCACTCTAGATATTGAAGCTCTTAATGAATGGTTAAATGATAAAAAAGTTTTAATCACAGGTGGAGGAGGATCAATTGGTTCTGAGTTATGTCGTCAAGTGGCTAAGATGAATCCTCGTCAAATTATTATCTTAGATATTTATGAAAACTGTGCTTATGATATTCAACAAGAACTAAAGATGCTTTATGGTAATAAACTTGATTTACAAGTGGAAATTATTTCTATTACTAATTATTCAGCACTTGAAAGAGTATTTGATCGATATAGACCTAATATTGTGATTATGGCGGCAGCTCATAAACATGTTCCTCTTATGGAACATAATGTTATAGAAGCAGTAGAAAATAATGTCTTTGGAACATTAAATACAATTTTACTAGCAGAAAAATATGAAGTTGATCGAGTTCATATGGTTTCAACTGATAAAGCAGTTAATCCAACATCAGTAATGGGAGCAACAAAAAGAATTTGTGAAATGATTGTTCAATCTCATTCTCAAATTAAACAACATACCACATTCTCCGCGACTAGATTTGGTAATGTACTTGGATCTGCTGGTTCAGTTATTCCTCTTTTTAAAAGACAAATTGCTCAAGGTGGTCCTCTTACCTTAACTGATAAAAGAATTATTAGATACTTTATGACAATTCCTGAAGCTTCTCAACTTGTTCTTTGTTCTGCTGCGATGGCAAAAAATGGTGAACTATTTGTTTTAGATATGGGACAACCTGTTCGTATTTATGATTTAGCTACTAATATGATTAGAATGAGTGGACTAGAACCTGATAAAGATATTGAAATTAAAGAAATAGGTTTAAGACCAGGAGAAAAGTTATATGAAGAGTTATTAGTTAAAACAGAAGAACTAGATAAAACAGATAATGAGTTAATCTTTATTGAAAGAGATAAACCATTATCTTTAGATGAAGTTGATGTTATGTTAGATAAATTACATAAGGGTGTAGAACAAGGTGATGATGTTAATATGAAAAATATCATTAAGGAAGTTGTTCCAACCTTTATTGAAAAAGAAGAAGCTAATAAAGAATTTGTAGGAGCAAGATGATATGTTTTTTAGAACTTATTACAAGCCATATAAATAATCAAGTGTTTAATGCTAAGGTTGTTGAATAGTAGAATAAATATAATTAATACAGAGGTGAGTTTAATGAAATATTTAATAGTAGTAGCGCATCCTGACGATGAAGTGTTAGGAGCTGGTGCAACAATACATAAATTAATATCCGAAGGTCATAATGTTGCTGTTGCTACAATGGCAAATCACGCTGCTGCAAGAGCTAACATTTCTGACACTCTTGCAAATGACCAGGCAAAAGCTATGGAAATAATGGGCGTAAAAAAGGTTTATAGCGCCGACTTTCCGAATATCAAAATGAATACCGTTGCTCATCTTGACTTGGTTCAATTCGTGGAAAAATGCATTATGGATTTCGGTGCTGATGCGATTATTACTCATCATCCATCAGATACCAACAACGATCATGTTCAAACATCATATGCAGTTCAAGCTGCATGTAGATTATTCCAAAGAAGAGAAAATGTTCCTGCATTAAAGGAACTTTTATATATGGAAGTACCTTCGTCAACTGAATGGTCCTTCGATTCATCTTCCAACAGATTCACTCCTAATTATTTTGTTGAAATCGGTAAAGAAGGTGTTGAAGTTAAACTAAAAGCTTTGAAGGCTTATAAGGGCGTTATGAGACCATATCCTCATCCAAGAAGTGATGAAGCGATTAAAGGTTTAGCAGCATATAGGGGTGTTCAAGCTGGATGCAATTATGCAGAAGCTTTTGAAAGCGTGTTTAGGAGAGTGTAGGATGTATAAGTTTTTTAAGAGACTTATAGATATAGTTTTATCTTTTTTAGGAATAGTTATCCTTGCGTTGCCTATGTTGATTATCGGCATAATTATAAGATGTGATAGCAAAGGCCCTATTTTGTTTAAACAAGAACGTCTTGGAAAAAATAAAAGGCTTTTTAAAATCTTAAAATTCAGATCTATGTGTGATCATGCTTATGAAAATGGTGGAATTGCATCAAGTGAATCTGATTCAAGAATTACGAAAGTTGGTAAATTCTTAAGAAGAACAAGCTTAGACGAATTGCCTCAATTATTTAACATTTTTATTGGCCAAATGTCTATCATCGGTCCAAGGCCAGTTTTAGATTGGGAATATGAAGAATATGCTGATGAGAAATACGAAAGTAGATTCACTGTTAGACCTGGCATGTTTTGTACTGTTGATTTAGATCTTAGAGCTACAGCTACAAGACAAGAACAATTTCAAATGGATGCTGATTATGCCCATAATATTGGTTTTGGTTTGGATTTTAAAACTTTCTTTGGAATTATTAAAACAATTCTAACAGGAAAAAATGTTTATAAAGATGAACAAGGAGATGGCAAAAATGAATGACACATATAATGGACATAAAGTAATTGTTTTTGCGCTTGAGCATTATAACCCATTAGGACAAATCAGAAGCCTTGGTGAAAATGGAATCAATCCGATTTATTTTTCTATTAAAAGAAGGCAAGAAATTGCTACTCATAGTAAATATATATCAAAAATATATAGGGCAAATTCTGTAGAAGATGGTTACAATCTTCTGATAAAAGAATATGGAAATTATGATTATGACCATCGTCCGTATGTTATTTTTTCAGACGATAAATCGGTCGGTTATTTTGATCTTCATTATGACGAAATTAAAGATAAATTCATTTGTTTCAACGCTGGTGAGCAGGGAAGAATCAATGAATTTATGGATAAACAAAGAATTCTTGAACTTGCGAAAAAGCACGGATTTAACGTTCTTGATTCAGTTGTTGTAAAAGTTGGTGATATTCCTGATGGTTTAGTTTATCCGATTATAACAAAAGATATTTCCCCTAATTCCGGCAATTGGAAATCAGATGTGTTTATTTGTGAAAATGAAGTTGAATTAAAAGAAGCATATAAAAAAATCGCTAGTCCATTAGTTCAGTTGCAAAGATTTGTTAATAAAAGAAATGAATGTGCATTAGAAGGTTTTACAGTTGCTAATGGTTCGGAATTAATGGTTGTCACTCAATTGACATGGAAATATCAGATAAAGGGATATTACAGCCCATATCATGATGTGACTATGTTTAAAGATAAAGAGATGGAAGAAAAATTAAAATCGCTTTTCAAGGAAATTGGTTTTAATGGTATTTTCGAAGTTGAGTTTTTGATTGACCAAGATGGTACATATTATTTCTTAGAAGCAAATTTTAGAGCTTCCGCTTGGAATCATACCGGTTCAATTGCGGGAATGCCTTTGACATATTTATGGGTTAAATCAATGGATGCTGGATTTATTGATCCAAATGATAAGAAGGAATTTGATGATTTCACAGATATGTCTGAAGTAATAGATTTTGGCAAACGTGTCGACACCGGAAAAATATCTTTAGCTCAATGGCTTTTAGAATTTAAGCAAGCTAAAGGTACGTATTTTTATGATGAAAAAGATCCTGAACCTTTTAAAGTACTATTTGAACACTGGGAGGATTTTAAATGATTAAACGAGTTTTGATTACTGGTGCGAATAGTTATGTAGGCACAAACGTTGAAAAATGGTTAAAGAATTGGCCTGACCAATTTGAGGTAGATACTATTGGTACTTTTAATGAAGAATGGAAAAACGCGGATTTCTCGAAATATGATTCTGTTTTTCATGTAGCTGGAATTGCACATGTTGATGCAAAACCCAAAATGGAACCCCTATATCGAAAAGTTAATACGGATTTAACTATAGAAATTGCCACATGGGCAAAAAGCAAAGGTGTTAAACAGTTTATATTTATGTCATCACAAATTGTTTATCACGAAAGTAAGAATTTGAAGCCAGACATTATCACATTTGAAACAGTACCGAATCCTAACACCTTTTATGGTGATAGCAAATTGCAGGCAGAAATGGGACTAAATCGACTATCCGATGAATCGTTTAAGGTTGTAAACGTTAGACCTCCTATGATATACGGTCCTAATTGTAAAGGCAATTTTATGAGATTGGCAAAATTAGGAACTGTTACACCTATTTTTCTAGCTTTTCACAATAAAAGAAGTATGCTTTACATTGACAATTTAGCTGAATTTATTAGACAAATAATTCTAAACGAAAAGCAAGGAACATATTATCCTCAGAATTTTGAATTGGCTGATACAGTTGAAATTGCAAAAGCTTTTGCTTCTTTAAACAATCATAAATTGCACGTATGGAAATGGTTGAATGTCTTTGTTTATATCGGGTCACCTTTTTTGAGGTCGTTAAACAAAATGTTTGCAGATTTATACTATGTCCCTGAGATGAGTAAATATGATTTTGAGTATCAAATTGTTTCGATGGAAGATAGTTTTAAGAATATAGATTTGCATAATGCATCTCTAATACACATGAATTAGTATGAAAATATTAGTAATTAGTCAATATTTCTATCCTGAAAATTTTAGAATTAATGATATTGTAACTGAACTTGTTAAAAGAGGTCATATTGTTACTGTTCTTACCGGGTTACCTAATTATCCAGAAGGAGAGATTTATCCAGGATATGAGAAAGCATATTGTGATGTATCTTTTTATAATGGAGCTAAAGTATATCGCTGCAAACTTAGACCTAGACACGAAGGAACTAAAAATCTAGCTCTCAATTATATTAGCTTTGTTAAAGAAGCAAGCAAAAAGTTAAAATCTATAAAACCGGATTTTGATATTATTTATTTTTTTGAGCCTTCTCCTATTACATCTGGAATTCCAGCTGTTAAATATGGAAGAAAACATAAAATCAAGACTGTTATATATAATTTGGATATATGGCCGGATTGTGTTAGAGATAACCGTGATGGGAGTGTAATGTCTAAGCATAACCCTGTTTACTTTATGGCAAAATTATTGTCAAAATATGTTTATAAACGTTTTGATATTATCATTAATAAATGTGATGAATTTGGAGATTATTTGGAAAAGGAATTAGGTATTTCAAGTAAAAAAATGAAAACCATATTTGAATTTGCTGAGAGCAATTATTTATCGGTGAATGAAAAGCCGATAGACAATGGAATTGTCGATTTCATGTTTTTGGGAAACATTGGTAAATCTCAGAATTGTGATCAAATGGTTAAAGCCTTTTCTCTTATAGATAATGCTAATACAAAATTACATTTCGTCGGTGACGGATCATATCTAGGGGATTTAAAAAAACTTGTTAAGAACTTAAATATGGAAAGTAGGGTTATTTTCCATGGAAGGCACCCATTAAATGAAGTTGTCGATTTTTATAATCTTGCTGACGTTTGTTTGCTTGCTTTATCTAACAAAACAGCCAGTGGATTAACTCCTCCAGCTAAATTGCCTGGTTACATGGCGGCTTGTCGACCTGTGATTGCATCTATAAATGGTGCATCAAAATCTATTATCGAGGAGTCGAATTGCGGATTTGTTTGTCCAGCTGATGACATAGATAGTTTATCAAAATTGATAAAAAAAATTATTGATAATAAAGATAAAATTAATGAATTAGGCTCAAATGGGAGAAGATATTTTCTTGAGCATTTTACTTTAGAAAAACATATTGATCAATTAGAAAGACAATTTCAATTGATTATAGGAGGTAATTGTGAAAGTTTATCAAATTAACTGTGATTCTGGCTGTTATAGTACTGGTAAAATTGCCTCCGATCTTGCTTTGTCGCTAATTAATAGTGGTCATGAGTCAATCGTTGCATATGGCAGAGATTATAAAGATGTTGGGGTTCCAACATATAAAATTGGAACTCACTTTGGAGTATATATTCATGCAGGATTGTCTAGAATTTTTGATTCATGTGGTTTGCATAGTGTAATCGCAACAAAAAAATTAATAAATCATATTAAAGAGTATAATCCTGATATCATTCATTTACATAATATTCATGGTTATTATCTTAATTATAAAGTTTTGTTTAATTTTTTGTCTAAATACAATAAGCCTGTTGTATGGACCCTTCATGATTGCTGGGCATTTACAGGACATTGTGCGCATTTTGAATTAGCGCATTGTTACAAGTGGAAATCATGTTGTAATAATTGTTCGTGTTTAAATAAATACCCTCGCTCAATTTTCGATTTTTCAAGAAGAAATTACAAAATCAAAAGAAAAATGTTTTCTAATTTGGATAACTTAACCATAGTGACTCCATCTGAATGGCTCGCAAATTATGTTGCTGAGTCTTTTTTGAGTAAAAACAAAATTGAAGTAATTAACAATGGTATTGATACAGAGGTATTCATTCCTAAAAAAACACAGATTTTCGAAAAATATTTGCATACTACAAAAAAAATATTATTAGCTGTTGCTTCTTCTTGGTCTGAAGAAAAAGGCTTACTTGATTATTATAAATTGGCTGATTGTTTAGGTGATGAGTATTTAATCTTTATGATCGGATTAAAAAAAGAGCAGATAAGTAAACTTCCTAAAAATATGTTTGGCATAGAAAAGACATTTAATGTTTCCGATTTAGTTGAAATGTATTCGTCTGCTTACGCATTTATTAATTTTACTTATGAGGATAATTATCCTACTGTTAATCTTGAAGCGCAAGCTTGTGGGTTACCTGTCATTACCTACAAGACAGGAGGGAGCCCTGAATCATGCCTTCCAGAACAATGCATTGAAAAGGGCGATATTTTATCAGTCTCAAAACTCCTAAAAGAACAGTTGAGAGTTAATATGAAGCAAGATTTTTCCAAGGAAAGAATGCTAGATAAATATTTACAGTTATATGAAAGGATTTTGAATGATGACAATTCCATTTAATCACGCACATAATGGTTTCCCTTCAAATAAAACAAAACAATCTGTGACCAAAACGAATAATATTTTTTTAATCGGTATTGCTTTTCTATTACTTTATGGTCCAATTAGAGATTTAATAAACGTACTATCATTGATGCTTTTCGGTTCATATAATCAAGTAATATCTTCTATACTTCAAGTTATTACGATGGTAGTTTTTGCTTGCTCTTTGATAATTGTTTTTTTAAAAAAGTATAAATTTTTAATCACAACTTTTGTTATTTTCGCTTTGGTGTGGACACTATCCTACTATTGTAATAAAGATGCACAGCCATATATTTTGAATGGGATTAGTTTGTTTTTCTTTGAATGTCTTCCTTTTTTGTGGGTTTTTTATTACATTTTTAGTCAAAAAAATGAATTTATTACATATGAATTCATAAAATCTTTTTTCAAAGTTAACAATATAAAATTATTAATTGTTATTATTTCACAATCATTTATGTTTATATTTCCTCAATGTGACATTTATCGGGATTACATGTCGGCTTCATACACTTTATTGAATCCGTTAATTTTGGTACTTGCCTCTTATTTTTGTGGTGATAAAAGAATAAGAAACATAGTAAGCGCGTTAATAGCATCACTCTATATTATAATTTTGGGTTGTCGTGGTGCATTGGTATGCGAATTGTTTTTTCTTACAGGATTCTTTGTATTTTTTGTGAAGAAAAATAAATCTTTTTATAGGGTTTCTCTCATATTTATTGCTTTACTGATGCTTCTATTAATACAACCATTGGCTGATGTTCTTGTTATCTTTGGTTTAAATTCAAGATCTATTGAAGGAATAAGAAATTTTCAGTTTTTTAAGGATGAAAACAGAAGCATTATTTTTGAAATCATTAGCTTAAAAACATTTCAAAATCCTTTTGGTCTTGGGGTTATGGCAGATAGACCAATATTATTGTCATCCTCTCAACTGTGGCAAATATTTTACTCTCATAATTTGTTTTTGGAACTTGGAATAGATTTTGGGGTATTTGGATACTTACTTTTTGTTATTTTTATTATGCTTGTGGTTAATGCTATAAAAAAAGGATCTTACATTATGAAAATTGTTGTTTGGTCTTTGTTCTGTATGTCCGTAGTTAAATTAATGTATTCGTCAACCTTGTGGGCTGATCAATATTTGTGGGCTCTGCTTGGATCAGCGTATGCAATTGTAAATAATAAGAGGAGAAAGAGCACATGCCAAAATTTAGCATAATTATACCTACTTTTAATGATGACAAATATATAAAAGGGTGTATTGACAGTATATTAGACTCTGATTTTGACGATTATGAAATAATAATTGTAATTGATGGGTCAACTGATGATACTGTGGCAATACTTAATTCATATATATTGAATGACAAAATAACTATTATTTATCAAGAAAATTCTGGTGCAGGAAAAGCTAGAAATAATGGTATTGACAAATCATCAGGAGAATATATTTTATTCGTTGATGCAGATGATTTTTTATCTCCAAATGCCCTTTCAGTTTATAACAAAATATTAAGTACGAAAGAATATGATTGGATTTATACCAACGCAATAAGCTTTAATGAAAATACCAAGTCTGAGACGATTATTGGTCATAATCGTAGTTTTTTTATAGAAAAAGATGATGTACCTGGTGAATTTTTGAAATTGTATTTTGATAATTCTAGTCTTGCACCATGGGGAAAATTGTATAAAGCATCAATAATAAAAAATAATCATTTACGTTTTCCTGATTTGAGAAGGTCTCAGGATATTGTTTTTAATAACACATATGTTAGGTATGTTCACTCAATATACGTAAGTGATATAATAACATATCGTTTTAGAAACACATTGTCTGAAAAAAAAACCTACAAAGATATAAAAAGTAGGAGAAATGATTATAGATTCATAGAGGCTCAAAGAAATCATTTAAAAACCATAATAATTGTTTTTGAATCGCTTAACGATACATTGTTATCATTTGGTTATGAATGCTCATTGAAAGAGAAAGAGGAATTGAACAATTCATTTCTTCTTTCAGTATATAATTCATTTTCAAATATTTCTAAAAGAGGAAGAAGCTTCGTGTTCGAACTTCTAAAAAACGCAAAACAAGATGAAAAAATAATACATAAAGTGAAATCCGCTCGTCCGTCGAAATTTCATTTGAAATTATTTAAATATTTCTTTTTAAAACGACAAAAAAGACTTTTAGCTCTTATGTTTTCTTTTGATAATAATTTTCATTCTTTGTTGAAAAAGGTATTTAAATAGTTTTTTCTAATGGAGGCTTTTATATAAAAAATGTTATTTTCATGCTTGTTGATTCTGTTTTTTTGATTGTGTTAGGAAAGACATATCGGAAACTTCAAGCACACATTTTCTCGACAAATGTTATCGAATAGTGTTTTTGTTCAAAATTTGTATTCTCAAGGTCTATATACTGAAGCTGCTGCAAATAGTTTATATACATGACAAAATATTTTGGATGAATATGGTCATTATTTTTATTATTATCAATTGAATAATAAAAGCAATAACATGTACAAGAGTTTCCATGCGAGAGAATATGTGACTTTTGCTTTTATATATCCTTATTATCTTTTTGGGAATTCAGTTTTACAAAAATCGATAGACGCATTTATACTAGTGAATTTGTTTTTTCTAGTGTTTGGAATGGAAAATTTTCTTATTATGCTAATTTGAAAAGATTATTGGTCGAAAGAGACTATCAAATCCTGATAAAAGAAATGAAAAAAGTTTTTGAGTTTTGGGAGTGTTTTTATGCAGACATTCTAAATAACAAAAACGAAATCGACAATTTACTTAAAATAGATAGCAATGAGGTTTGTGTTAGTGAACAAAAACTTAAATGTGAAATTGAAAAATTTAATCCCAATAATAAAGGATACATTGATAATTTGTTGACTTTGAGTGAAAATCATCCATTGGTTGATATTGATTGTGTTTACAAGATTGAGATTATGGATGAGTCGGTATTAAAATATGTCTATAAAAAATTCTTTTTTAAATAAAAAAGAGCAAAAATACTCTTCGGCTTTATTTGTGAAACATTCCTTTTTCAAAACATCCGAAGGAATAATATCATTTTTTAAAAAATGGTTTTTAAAAGGATTCGTTGATGTTTTTAGCAATTTTTTTCTTTGCATAAATTCAATAAGAGATATGATTAACAAGAATAAAAGGTCAAAAAGGCAAAATATTTCTTTTGCTAGAAAACAGTTAAGAGCAGTCTCAGATGTTTTATCAAAAAAAATGACAACGCTCCATTTTTTATGACGTTGTATTTTCTTGACCTGCATGAGGACATTTCTTTTTTTATGACATACCAAACTTAGAGTTACTAGATCAAGAAGTTGAAATTTTAGATGATTTTATAAATAGCAATAATCCAAAAACTCGTGGGAATAATATTTATTGATTACCATTATGTTATGTTGATTTTTGCATTCAAAAATTTTATAACAAATTAAAATCAATGACTCTTTTGGAAGATACAATACTTGTAGTTGTTGCTGATCATAGATTATCGGTTATTTCTAATATTTAAAAAGCATCAAATTTGGCGGGAAAAGCAATTAATATCTCTCAAACAACTGCAGCACATACATTGAATTATAAAATGACTTCCATATACGGAATTCCACAAGGACACTATACAATGCTTACTTTGTCTTATTTATGGTAATATCTTATTCAAGGTGGGTGCGATGATTTGAAAGACGAGAACATATCTAATACAGATTTCGAAGATATAGTGAACAACTTGGGCATTAAAACGAGTATCAACATTTCGAATGAAGAACTGGATGGTTTGGTTAATTCAGTAAACCTTGTTAGGTTGACTAATTATCCGATGAGTCTAAGTAAAACTGATATAAAAATGATATATGAGCAAATTAAAATTTAAAATGAATAATAGGAAACTATTTTTGACCTCTACAGGTCTAAATAAGTACAATAAATTATTGATTCATCTTTATTTGGTGGGGGGACTATGATTAAAAAACAAAGTGTAAAAAATAATTTTATATTCCAATTTATATATCAAGCCCTTATACTTATTGTTCCATTAGTTGTTTCACCTTATTTAACTAGAACTCTAGGGGATTCAGCTTTGGGAACGTATAGCTATGTCAATTCGATTGCTTATTATTTTGTTATGATAGCTAATTTGGGAATTTTAAAGCACGGACAAAGAATAATTGCTCAAAAATCTAAAGATGAAATTGAATTAAGAAAAACCTTTTGGAGTCTGTTTTTTCTTCATGCTATAACTTCTATAGTTTGTTTAGTAATTTATCTAATTATTTTTGGAATTGTCCTTGATTCTGATAGAATTGTTTATTTAATACAAAGTTTGTATGTGGCTTCTGCATTATTTGATATCACATGGTTATTCTATGGACTTGAGAATTTTAAAAGTGTTGTGATTAGAAATGCGATAGTTAAGATAGTTGAATGTGTTTTGATTTTTGCTTTAGTAAAAAACTCTAAGGACCTATATTTATATACATTCATTGCTTGTGGATCGTTGTTACTTGGACAATTAATCATGATTCCTCAAGCTATGAAAACTGTAAAACCAATAAAGTTTAATTGGGAAAATTGCAAAGAACATATTAAACCATTATTATTTTTTTCTATTTCTGTAATTGCTGTTTCTGCTTATACAGTTTTTGATAAGACATTATTAGGATGGATGACCACTAAAGAAAATGTTGCTTATTATGAATATGCTAATAAGATTATTTCGTTACCAAGAACCTTTGTCACTATTATCGGAACGGTAATGTTTCCTAGAGCTTGCAAAATGGCAAGTGAAGAAAAGACCGAAGAACAAAAGCGTTATTTAAAAATATCTTTATTGGTAGTTGCTTTTATAGGCATGGCATCTTTATTTGGGCTAGCATCAATATCGAAACAATTTTCGATTTTGTATTATGGAGAAACTTTTGCAACTTCAGGTGATGTAATGGTAGCAATGTGTGCTGTTCCTTTAATAATTGGATTGGGTGATATCGTTAGAACACAATACTTGATTCCAAATCACATGGATAAAGAATATACGATTTGTATTGTTTTAAACGCTGTTGTGAATTTGATTCTTAGTGCAAGTTTAATTCCTGTGATTGGAATTTATGGAGCTGTAGTAGGTACTTGTGCAGCTGAATTATTTGGTTGCGTTTTCCAAATCATAATTTGTAGAAAATTTATTTCTCCTTTGGAAATTGTAAAAGCGCTAATACCATTCACAATTAGTGGTGCAGTTATGTTTGTTGCAATTAAATTAGTTGCCGTTTGCCTTGATCAAGGAATTGTTTCATTATTGATTCAAGTAGGAGTAGGCGCTTTCATATTTGTATTTCTATCTGCTTTGTATATTTTCTTTTTTGAAAAGGATATATGGAATATGGCAGTAGATAGGATGCTTAAGAGAAAAAAATAGGTAGTGCTACCATTATTTCGGTAGCCTTCCCTTCAAAGGAAATAATGTATATTATTGCTTTTGAAAGAAAATTGTGTAATAGGGTGGAAGAAGTTTCTTTCTAACATAGCAAAAAGCTTTTATGTACGATTTACCTTCTTCACGTTTTTTAAATAGTATTGTTTTAAGAATTTAATTTTAGAAAAAATGATAATAATTAAGGACAAACAACATGATTAATTCTAGAAAATTTGATTTTTGAAATCAATGAATAGGATTACGAATATAGGGAATTATTCACCAAATGAAGAGTTAAAACATGCTGATAGAGTTCCTGATTTTAAAATTTTAACTAAGTATTGGATGAATTTATTTGATTATCTTGAGTTTGAAACTAACAAATCAATTATCATTAATAAATTAACTGAGAAGCAATATGGTAGTAAAGATTTCTCGTTTGATCAAATGATATTGAAACGTAGGATGGAAGAAAATTTTTTTCTGATGATATAAATTAAGATGTTAAAAAATGAATAATAAAAAAAGGAGACCATAAAATATGAAAATAGCAGTTGCCGGAACGGGTTATGTTGGTTTATCTTTAGCGGTATTACTTGCTCAACATAATGAGGTTATCGCAGTTGATGTAATTAAAGAAAAAGTAGATAAGATTAATAATAGGATTAGTCCGATTCAAGATGATTATATTGAAAAGTATTTAAAAGAAAAAGAATTGAATCTTGTGGCTACATTAGATGGAGAAAGCGCATATAAAGAAGCTGAAATGGTAATTATTGCTGCACCTACAAATTATGATTCAAAATTAAATTTTTTTGATACAAAATATGTAGAACAAGTTATCGAACTTGTATTAAAGGTTAATCCTAATGCAGTTATGGTTATTAAATCTACAATTCCTGTAGGATATACTGAGTCAGTAAGAAAGAAATATAATACTGATAAGATTATCTTCTCACCAGAATTTTTAAGAGAATCAAAAGCTTTATATGACAATTTATATCCTTCGCGTATTATTGTAGGATGTCCTAAAGGTAATGATAAAGTAGAAGAAATGGCTCATAAGTTTGCTGAACTTTTACAAGAAGGAGCTATTAAAGAAGATATTCCAACTTTATTTATGGAGCCAACTGAGGCAGAAGCGGTTAAATTATTTGCTAATACTTATTTAGCACTTCGAGTAGCTTATTTTAATGAATTAGATACGTATGCAGAATCTAAAGGATTAGATACTAAATCAATAATTGATGGAGTGTGTTTAGATCCTCGTATTGGTTCTCATTATAATAATCCTTCCTTTGGTTATGGAGGATATTGCTTACCAAAAGATACAAAACAATTAAAAGCTAATTTCCGTGATGTTCCAGAAAATTTAATATCCGCGATTGTAGAATCAAATAAAACAAGAAAAGACTATATTGCGGAATCAATTTTAGAAAAAGCAGGATATTATGGTAAAAGTGAAGATCGTATTGGATTAGATGGAGTTTCAGGGAAACATGTTGTGGTTGGAGTATATCGTTTAACGATGAAATCAAACTCTGATAATTTCAGACAAAGTTCTATTCAAGGAGTTATGAAACGTTTGCGTGCTAAAGGAGCGGAAATAGTTATTTATGAACCTACTTTAGATGCAGATAACTTCTTTGAAAATAAAGTAATTAAAGACTTTGACGAGTTTAAAAAGATTAGTGATGTTATCGTAGCCAATAGATACGATGAATCATTGAACAATGTAGAGAATAAAGTATACACAAGAGATTTATTTAGAAGAGACTGAACTTTATATTGAGTTTAATAAAATATTATTACCACCATCATTGGTGGTTTTTTTATGTGATGAATAATTCTTATATAGGATGAAAGTCCTGTGTATGACATTCATTATATATGGTGTAAATATATCTAAGCAGCGTGCGATACAGGAAGAAAAAGAATTTAGCAAATAAACCGTGGTATAGAAAGAAATTTAATATCAGAAACTTAACTAGCGATATGGGAACTGTAACTATTCAATAATTGTATGTAGTTTTTTATAGATTGAAAACGTAGGTAATCATCGATTAATAAACAATTATGATATGTAATTAGCGAATGTATTAACATCAATTGTAGTAACAAGATGGGGGTAACAACACAATTTTTTTGCTTGAAAGAAACTTCTTCATAAACGTTAGTGAGTAACAGATGAATCTCTAACTATTTTTTAATTTAAAAACATCTAAAGTGGGCAAAAACAGTTTGTGTGTTGCAAACGTTACTCTTAATTTAGAATTATATTATAACGCAATATGCTAAAATTGCATATTTGTATTTAAATTAATGTATGTAAAGTTGTATAATATAATTAATTTGATAGAGAGGTATGCAAAAATGACACTTTTAGAACTTAGAAATAAATGTGGTTTAACCCAAAAAGAAGCAGCTGATATAACTAAAACTTCACTTCGCACATATCAATCATATGAAAAGAATGAAGATGCTGCAGATCAATTAAAATTACAAAGAATTAAAGAACTATTAGAAGAACACGCAGATAAAGACATCAACATTTTAAAGGATAAGGTTTTGCTAATAACTGGCGGAACCGGAAGTTTCGGAAATGCTGTTTTGAATCGTTTTTTAACGACAGATTTAGGCGAAATTAGAATCTTTTCACGTGATGAAAAGAAGCAAGATGATATGCGTCATGAATATCAAGCAAAGTATCCAAATCACTTTCATAAAATCAAATTCTATATTGGTGACGTTCGATCATTAGAATCATGTCGTTCTGTTATGCATGGTGTAGATTATATATTTCATGCAGCAGCGTTAAAGCAAGTTCCTTCATGTGAGTTTTTCCCAATGGAAGCAGTAAAAACAAACGTTATCGGTACTGATAATGTTTTAACTGCTGCAATTGAAGAAGGCGTAAAGTGTGTCATTTGCTTATCAACAGATAAAGCAGCTTACCCAATTAACGCTATGGGTATTACAAAAGCAATTGAAGAAAAAGTTGCTGTTGCTAAATCAAGATATAGTGGAAATACAAGAATTTGTTGCACAAGATACGGTAACGTTATGTGTTCAAGAGGATCAGTTATCCCTCTTTGGATTGATCAAATTAGACAAGGGTTACCTGTTACATTAACAGAACCATCAATGACAAGATTTATTATGAGTTTAGAAGAAGCAGTTGATTTAGTTATGTTTGCATTTGAACACGGACAAAACGGTGATATTTTAGTTCAAAAAGCACCAGCGTGCACAATTGGTATGCAAGCAGAAGCAGTTGTTGAAATGTTTGGTGGTAGAAAAGAAGATATAAAAGTTATCGGTATTAGACATGGTGAAAAGATGTATGAAACTCTTTTAACTAAAGAAGAATGTGCTAAAGCTGAAGATATGGGTAACTTCTATAGAGTACCAGCTGATAACAGAAACTTAAATTATGATAAGTATTTTACTGATGGAAATAAGAAAGCAGTTACTATCGAGGAATTCAATTCTAATAATACAAGAAGATTAAACAAACAAGAAATCATTGACACAATGATGAAACTAGCTTACATACAAGAAGAACTTGCTAAAGAGGATAAGTAGTAGCATGGAATATAATTTTAAATGGAAAGAAAATGGCCGTACTAAATTATGTATTGGCTTAGGTACTAGACCAGAAATTATTAGACTTGCTGCAGTTATCAAAAGAGCAAGAGAATATTTTGATGTATGTGTTATTTATTATAATCAAAACTGGGATAAAAACTTATCAACAGTTTTTTGGGAAGATTTCGAACTTAGAAACAATTTAGGTGAATTTGGCCCAGATATCTTAGTTCCAGTAGTAGGTGAAAACTTAGGCGTTACATGCGGTAATATTTTAGGAAGATCTTATGAACTCTTAAATGAATTAAAACCAGATGGATATTTAGTTTTAGGTGATACAAATTCTTGTCTTTCAGCAATTTCAGCTAAGAGACTTCATGTTCCTCTTTTCCATATGGAAGCAGGTAATAGATGTAAAGATGAATGTTTACCTGAAGAAACAAATAGAAGAATAGTAGATGTTATTTCTGATGTAAACCTTTGCTATTCTGAATTTGCTAGAAAATATTTAGCAGATACTGGTTTACCAAAAGAAAGAACATATCAAACTGGTTCTCCTATGGCAGAAGTTCTTCGTATGAATTTAGATAAAATTCAAAAAAGCGATGTATTAACTAGATTAGGATTAGAGCCTAATAAGTACATCTTATTAAGTGCTCATAGAGAAGAAAATATAGACATAGAAAAGAACTTCATTTCTTTATTTACTGCGATTAATGCATTAGCGGAAAAATACGATATGCCTATTCTATATTCTTGCCATCCGCGTTCAAAGAATAGACTTGAAAAGAGTGGATTTAAATTAGATCCTAGAGTTAGAGTAAATGAACCTTTAGGTTTCAATGACTATAACAAACTTCAAATGAATGCTTTAGCTATTGTTTCTGATAGCGGTACTCTTCCAGAAGAATCGAGTTTCTATTTATCAATAGGTCATCCAATAGCTGCAGTATGTATTAGAACTTCTACTGAACGTCCTGAAGCATTGGAAGCTGGTGATTTCATTTTAGCGGGAATCACAACTAAAGAATTATTAAATGCAACCGATATGGCAATAGAAATGAAACAAAAAGGAGTATTAGGAAAACCATGTCCAGATTACGTGGATGAAAATGTTTCAATGAAAGTTGTGAGAATCATCCAAGGCTATGTTAATGTAGTTAACAAGATGGTTTGGAGAAAAGATTAATTATTATAGATTAGTATATGCTAATTGTAATAGACTTGCATATTTTTGAAAGGAAGCAACTATATGAATATTTTAGTTACAGGAAGCCGTGGGATGCTTGGTACAGCTTTAGTAAATAACCTGAAAAATATTAAAGACAACAAAAATAGAACTAGACCAAATATTCATATTGATGAAATATATGAATATGATTTAGGCGATGAAGATAAATTAGAAGAATATTGTTCTAAATGTGATTTTGTCTTTAATTTAGCAGGAATCAATAGACCAACAAAGGAAGAAGATTTTTATAATGGAAACTTTGGATTTGCTACTAAGTTATTAGATGCATTAAAGAAATTCAATAATAAAGCTCCTATCATGTTATCAAGTTCTATCCAAGCAACTTTGATTGGAAGATACAATGGAGATTACGGTAAATCAAAATTAGAAGGCGAAGAATATTTATTTAGTTATAGTAAGGAAACAAGTACAAGAGTATATGTTTATAGATTTCCTAACTTAATGGGCCACTCTAGACCAAAGTATAATTCCTTTGTCTCAACATTATGCTGGGCAGTTGCTAATGATGAACCATATACAATCAACGATAGAAATAGTGAAATCGAACTTTTATATATCGATGACCTTGTAGAAGGAATGTACGATCTTTTAGAAGGAAAAGAAATTCATTGTGAATTCGATGGCGTGAATCCAATCATTAAAGAAGATGGAAGATATTGCGTTGTACCAGTGACACATAAAGTTACTCTTGGAGAAGTGGTTGATCTTTTAGAACAATTCAAAAATCAACCAATAACTTTAATGATGCCAAAGATGCCTGAAGGTAGCTTTGCTAAGAAGTTATACTCTTTATATCTTTCATATTTACCAACAAATAAATTTAAATACGAATTGAAGATGAATGTAGATAATCGTGGCTCATTCACAGAACTTCTTCATACAGAAGACTGTGGTCAAGTATCAATTAATATTTCAAAGCCAGGAATTACAAAAGGTGAACATTGGCATAATTCAAAGTGGGAATTATTCATTGTTGTTCATGGCCATGGTTTAATTCAAGAAAGAAATATTAATACAAACGAAGTAGTTGAATTTGAAGTTAGCGGAGATAAGATTGAAGCAATTCATATGATTCCAGGATGGACTCATAACATCATCAATTTATCCGATACTGAAGATCTTGTTACGGTTATGATTTGTAATGAAATCTTCAATCCAAATAGACCAGATACATTTGGTGAAAAAGTAAAAAAATAGAATTAACTAATGTACTGCTAAGCATTTAAGATAGTAATCTACTAAGATTTAATAAAGATACAAACACTAAATATATTCCTTTTTTGTGCGTAACATATATAAAAAATATTCCTTTTTCAAAATAAACATATTTAAAAAATATTCCTTTTTACTGAAACAAACTATTAAATTTTATTCCATAGGTTTAATTCAATAAAGATATGATAGAATTCTACAATAAAATATTTAAGATAATATATAGATATTTACTAATTGTTAATTCATGAATTATTGTATAATATTTATGTATCTTCAAGACATTTATATTTTGAAATATGAATTAAATAAAGGAGTATTATGCAAGACTTACTAGCGGTTATAAAAGCAGTATTAAATAATGAAAATAAGAAGTTTAATATAACTCCTTCTTTATTAAATGACGCGAAAGAGAATGGTATGATTTCTTTTTTATCGCTAGTAATGGATGAAAATACTTCACTTAAGTTACAAAAATTCTTACTAGATAATTACGCTAATGAGATGAAACGAAATAATGCTCAAAAAGAAGCGTTATTTAAGATAAAAGAATTGTTTACTAGTAATAATATTTCTTTTATGTGTGCAAAAGGTTTTTCGTTAAAGAGTTTATATCCTGAAGAAGAACTTCGCTACATGTCTGATTTAGATATATATGTAGGAGATAAATATTTATCTAAGGCAGTAAGCTTACTTCAAAAAGAAGGATATAAGATTATTCAAAGAACTGATCATGATGTAGAACTTGCTATAGAAAACTTTGTTACTATTGAGTTACATCATCGTCTTATATATAAAAAAGAATTTGCCCAAGATGTAATAGATAAAGCATTAAAGAATGTTTATTTTAAAGAAGGAAGCGAAGAATTCTTCTTTAAGAAAAAAGAAGATGAATATCTATATATATTTCTACACTTATTAACTCATTATGAGTATGGAGGAATAGGAATAAAGAATTTCGTGGATCTACATTTATATTTGAATAAATATAAAGATCAATTAGATTTTTCTTATATTCATGAAGCGTATAAACATACATCTTATGAAAAAGATTGTATATTAATAGAAGAATTATGTTTAGATTTATTTAATGATAAATATAGTGATTTAATTGATAAAATAATTGAAGATGGTGCTTATGGTAAACTAGCTTCTAAACAAAAAAAGGAATTAGAACAAATAGGTGGCTCTAAGTTTAAATGGTTAATGAAGAAAGCTTTTCCTTCTTATACAAGAATGAAAGAAATTTATTTAGTATTAAGAAAGAAAGGTGGATTTATTTTACTTCCACTATGCTATGTTCATAGAGTTTTCTATTATACATTCATAGTAAGAAATAAAACTAAAGAAAAAATAGATAGTGTCAATAAAATAGATAATTCAAGTGACAAAAATTAAAAAATTTGCTTCTAAGATGAATAAAGGGGCAAATTTTTTTGTTATATATAGGTTTTTTATATTTTATTTTGATTATTAATAATATGTATAAGTTTTATTGCTGTTATTAATTCATAAATAGGATATTTTAACGTTTCGTATTGTATAATTGTCAAAAAAAGTATATAATATTTTTGACAAAAAGAAGGTGATGCTATGTCTATTGAAAAGAAAATCTTAAATTTTCTAGCTGATAAAGAATCTTGGGTTTTCTGCATTAAAGACGTTCTTTCCTTTGGAGATTATTTTAGTGTTGCAAAAGCTTTAGGAAGATTAACAGAAAAAGGCAACATTCAAAGATTAGCACAAGGTATTTATTACTATCCATTGATAAATAAATTATTTAATTTATCTTATCCTCCTGAAATTAAGGATGTAGCGGAAGCTATAGCGAGAAACAATAATTGGGATATAAGAGAAACTGGTAATTCTGCATTGTATTTTCTAGGGTTAGATAATCAAATTCCTATGACTTTTACTTTCCTAAGTTCAGGACCATATAGAACATATACTATCGATAGTAGAACAATAGAATTTAAAAATTCATCTAACAAAAACTTTATATTCTCAAGAAAGATAAGTTTGATTGTCCAAGCTCTAAAGGCGCTAGGAGAAAATAATATTGGCTTTAATGAAATTATGAAATTATCCAATTTCTTATCTAATAAAGATAAAGAAGAATTATTAAATAATATAGTATTCGCTCCATTATGGATGCAGAAGTATTTAAAGGATATAGGAGGTCTTAATAATTGATAAAATAGATAAACTAAGCCTACAAGATATTTTAGACATTATTCTGATATTTTAGCAAATGGCATTCGTCTTCTTCCTGATGATTATAGATTCAAAGATTTAAAAGACGATTACAATAAAATGAAAGAAATGATTCAGACTTTGATTCCATTTGACGAAATAATAATGGATTATCTAAAAATCTTAGAAAAAGAAATCAATGATCTTCTATAGCAAATAATAGAATATTTTGATTGGTTTAATGTTAGGATACGAATTTTATTTTTTTGAAAATGTACCTAAAACTAATTATTAAATGTGTTTGAACGATAGAAATACCATGAAAGGAGGGGAATCTAATGGCTAATAATTTCTTTGATCTAGTTAAAACTAGCTTCTTTAAACCATTTGCAAATGGAGATGTAAGATTAAACTACGATTTATTACAACTTATAAATAATAAATTACTACTAGATAATCTACAGGTTGGAAAAGAAGAAATAGTGGATTGGATTATCGAATATGTTGATAATTGTCCTACTAATCTTTTTGATGATGAGACTCAGGATGTAGATAGTGATATTAGATCATGGGCTTATTCAAAAGTTAGATATTACACAAACTGTGGTTGGTTAGTAGAAGACTTTGAAGGAATCAAGGTTACATATCAGTTAGATGAAAATGGAATCAAGATTTTATCTGCGATGGAAAATGCAGTAAAAGATGATACTAAATCATTAGAGTTTTCCGGGTATGTTTATAGTATTTATGCAAATCTTTGTAGTTCATTTAATTACGATCATGCCGCAGCTACAATAGAACAAGTTTATGAATCTGCTAGACAACTAAATTCAATGCTAAGAGGACTTAATGTTAATATTAAAAAGTTCTTAACTAAGTTAATTAGTGAAAATAAAGCAAAGCCAAGAGAAATTTTAGAAACAATATTCTTCGATTATCAAAAGAAGGTTGTTTTAAAGGCTTTTAATAACTTTAGAGGTAAGGATAATCCTGCAAAGTACAAGATTTATATTGAAAATAGAGTTGATGAATTGCTAAGTGAAAATAATCTTAACAAAATGATAAATAACTATATTTCAGTTAAATGCGATAATAGCAATTCAGAAGAAAATAGAAGAATCGCATCTGAATTCTTTAATACTTGTTTGCTATACATAAAAGATCAATTTGAAGATATCGAAGATTATCTTGAAATGTTGGATAGAAGAAATACTAAGTATATCACTACGGCACAATCTAGATTGAACTTCTTATTAAATGAAGAAACAGATATTGAAGGTAGAATAATAGAATGCTTAAAAGGTTTAGATAATATTTCTAATGATGAGTTTTTTGATGAAGCATATTTTGATATCTTTATAGGAGCAAATATTGATGAAAATTCTTTATATAAACCAATTACAAAGAAAACGAGGGTTAAAGCGGAACCTATCATCGATGAATATGATGATGATCCAGAAGAGATAGCAAGACTTGAAAAAAATCTATTTAGAGATAATGAATATTCAGTATACGCAATTAATGAATTTGTTCTATCAAGATTAAAAGATAAGAATCAAATTCACGCAAAAGATATAAAAATCAATGAATTTAAAGACATATTATTTATATTCTTAATTCAACTATATAGTGCGAATTCAAGTGTTGAATACAAAATTATTCAACTTGAAGAGCCTTATGTGGCTTTGGGGTATAAATTGAATGATTACATTATTGAAAGGAAGGTTAATTAATATGGCGGTTGCGCAAAAGAATAAAGCATGCGAAGACTATGCACAAGAATATGTATTACTAACAGAATCGAAAAAAAGTACGTTTTCTAGATTATGCAATAAGTTGTTAAATGATAATTTCATCTATGCTGCAAAAAGTGATGACTATAATGACTATTATAGTGTTTTAGGCATGCGTAATCTATTTGAAAACTTCTTCTCAATGATGGATTATGATTTAGTTCACGTTGATACATACAAGATTTTCTATATTCAAACTAATGCTGATAGAAACAGATTAAAACTAAAGAAACTTGAAACGGTAATAGTATTAGTTTTAAGACTTTTATACCATAATGGGTCTTTAGATGTTAATTCGTCTTCAGATATTTCAACCACATTAGGTAAGATGATTACTCAGATAAACCAAACAAGTATATTTAAGACTCAAGTTACCAAAACTGAATATAAAAATGCATTAACGTTATTAAGAAGGTACAAACTTATTGACTTTAGTTTTACAGACTTTGAAAAAGAGGACAATGTTATTACGATTTATCCAACAATTCTTTATGTTGCAAAAATCGACAATATCGACATGTTAATCCAAAAGATTAATACATATGTTGCTTCAAGGGAGGATGATAACGATGAAATTAACGAAGATTAAATTAATTAATTGGCATATATTCTCTAATCAAACAATCAGAATAAATGGCAATACATTAATTACTGGTGAAAACGCATCTGGTAAATCAACATTAATGGATGCTGTTTATTATGTATTATCTGGCGGTGATGATAAGCATTTTAATAAAGCCGCGAACGAAATGGGCAAAAGAGATTTGGAAAGCTATTTAAGAGGAAAACTTGGTAGTGAAAACAAAATGTATTTAAGACCTCAATCAGACATTATTGGTTATGTAATGTTGGAATTTGAAGATAGAAAGAAAAATAATGTTGTTTTAGGCGTTGAACTTGAAATAGCGTCTTCAGTCATGAAAAGACCTCATTTCTTTATTATCAATCACTATTCTATTTCTGATGATGACTTTATTAAAGATAAGCAGATTGTTGATTATAGAGATTTAAAATTATCTTTCAAATCTACAAAACATCCTGTTGATGATTTGCCTGATACTAAGAAAGATAGATTGCGCGCTATTGGAAGAGATTTCTTTAAACTTGATAACTATTCCAGATTCTATGAATTGTTACAACATGCAATTTCTTTTAAGCCAATTCCAGAAGTTTCATCTTTTGTTAATGGATTCTTGTTAGATGAAGATAACATCAATCTTGATAGTTTAAGAGATGAGATTAGATCATATCAAAATATTCACAAATTATTATTAAAGGAACAAGAAAAAATCAATTTACTAGAGAACTTTACTCCTAAGGCAGAAAAATATATTTCTAACTTAGAGTCAATGGCCTACTTTACGGCATTAAAAATTGCAATTAAAATCGATAAATTAAACAATCAAATCAATAGGAACACTATTGATATTGAACGTCATATTTCAAAGTATAATGATTTAATTTATGAAGAGACGGTTTTACGAGAAAAAGAGAAAAGATTAGGAATCGAACTTTACCAACTAAGAAATGATGAGGCCTATAAAGCTTTGCAAGCAAAGAAAGATAAGCTTAAAGAATTTGAAAGAGAGTTATTGAACCTTAATCGAAATCTTACTTTATTTATTGATATGGTAAATGGTGAACAAAGACTCGCAAGAAGATTAAATCTAGGTTATAGATTCGACGAAGATGTTAAATCTAAAGATTTTGGTTTATTAAAAGCTCACTTAGAAAACTACAAAGAAGAGTTAAATGCTATTAAATTAAAACTTAATAAAGATATAGCCCAACTTGAACATTTAAAATTGCTTGCTGAAACTGAAATAAAAGATAAACAGACTCAATTAGATAATCTAAAGAAGGGTATTAATAACTATCCTGTTGATGTAAATAACTTGATTGAAATTTGTAAAGATGCAATCAAGAACAACTTCCCAAAAGAAAAGAATCCAGAAGTAAAGCCTTTCTGCGAATATATTGAAATTAAGGATGAGAAGTGGTCTAACGCTTTAGAAGGATATTTAAACACTCAAAGATTTAATCTAATCATTGAACCTAAATTTTATGATGTTGTTAGCGTTGCCTATAACAAATACAAGAATGAACGTAGAGTCTATGTAGCAGGTATTGTCAATGCTGCAGGAATTCCTAATGTTAGGGAAGTTAAAAATTCAATGCTTAGTAAAATTGAGGTTTCTTATAAGCCTGCAAGAAAATACGCTGAATATTTATTAGCAGGGCTAACTTGCGTTGAAGACGTTAATAATTTAAAGAATTTCGATTCGTCAATCACTCCTGAAGTAATGATTTATAAAAATTATGTAATGAAGGCTTGTAAGCCAGAAATATATAAAAATCCTTTTATTGGAAAAGCATCGAGAGAAACAAGAATTCAAAATCTAGAAAATGAAATCTCGAAATTAGGGAACCAAATTCAATCTTATAATAACGAGATTAGTAAATATAACGCTCTTCTAACTGATGTAGTCAATTCTAGAATCAGCGATGTTTTAAGATGCGACAATTCATGGTCAAAAATCGATTTATATAACCAAAATGTTAAATCACTTAAAGAAGAAATTGCTTCTGATGAGAAAGAAAAAGGGTTATTTGAAATCGACGGAAAGATAAGACTTGCAGAGAATAATCTGTATGAAACTCAAAAGAACTTAGCTAATATTGACGAATCTAAGAAAAATAATCTTTCCTCTCAAGGTCAATTAAAGAATAAAGTTGAAATTGATCAGGCTCAATTGAAGATTGAAACTGATAATCTTTCATCAGCTTTATCTAGGCTAGAAAAAGATAAATATAATGAAATCCGTAGCAATTATTTAAGCAATGGTTGGTTAAATGAAGATGCAATTAATAAAGAATACACGGCTTGCCAATCATCTAATAATTCATCGCAAAATGATTTAATGATTGTTATGCAAAAGTATTCAACAAACTATAAGCCTGCTTTAATTCCAACAATTGATAATCTTAAAGACTTCGTTAATGAATATTATAAGCTATTGAATTGGGATGTTGTTAAATTCCAACAACAAGCTAAAGAAGCTTACGAAAGAGCAGAATCATCATTTAGAGAAGACTTCCTTTCAAAATTAAAAGAGAAAATTGAAACAAGTCAAAAGATGATTGATAAATTAAATAAGAATCTTCAATCTCATCCTTTTGGTAGTGATGAAGAAAGATATAAATTCTATTATGAACCTACTAAAGATAGCGAATTACGTAATTACTACAAGATTATAATGTCAGGTAAACTCATGGAATCTAAAGATTTGTTTACAGAAATCCTTGATGAAAAGGATGCTTCGTTTATTAAAGATTTATTTGATAAGATTTCTATGGAAACTGATAGTGTTGAAGCCGAAAAAGAACTTAGCAGATATTTGGATTATCGTAACTATATGAGTTACGATATCAAGATTACAAATAAACATGGGGATGAATCATATTTTTCTAAAATCAATAAAGAAAAATCTGGTGGAGAAACACAAACACCATTCTATATCGTTATGGCATCTTGCTTTGATGAGTTAATGAGTAAAGATGGAAAAGTAGAAAGTACATGCCAAGTTGTATTTGATGAAGCATTCAACAATATGGATGAAAGTAGAATCAAATCCTTAATGGAATTCTATAAGAATCTGAATATCCAGATTTTAATTGTCGTTCCATCTAATAGAATCGCTCCAATATCTCCATATATGGATACCCTAGTAGGTATTACAAAAATAAATGATCATCCTCATATTTCTACAATTGGTAAGTAATATGAACACATTTGAAAAGAATTTACTTAATAAATTATTGGATAAATATGAATCATCAAAACTATCAAAAGGTGGCACAGCTATATCACGTTGCATTAAGCTTACTACAAAGGATGATGTATTAAGCTCATATATAGGAAGTGATTCATATAAATATGCAGATGAAAATGATTCAATCATAAAAAAGCTTGCTGAATTAGGATTTATTAAAGCTGAATGGAATTTTGATTCATTTAAGTCCTTAACTTTAGTCATCGAAAATGTTGATTTAGTTTACGCTTATCTTAATAGAGCAAAACCCGCTGATGAATTAGAAAGAATTAAAACTGTGCTTTCAAAGTATAGCTTTGACAATTTCTTAGAAGATTTTATCGAGTATGTTAATAACTATATCAACACTAGATATGATTATCCAAAATCATACTTTGCTGATTCAATGCAATTGGATTTATTATTAAAAGCATTTACTGGCTTATTTAAACTTGAAAAAGATACTAAGAAAAGAGATTTTTCTGTTAAGTACTTAGGGGACTCTAAAATTTTTGAATCAATTCAAGGAAAAATCATCAAGATAATTAAAAGCTTTGATCCAAACGAATATGAAAGTGATGAAGAAGTGCTTGCAGCATATAACATTGTTAAAAATACTTCATATGCAATTATTAAAAATAAATTATGCTTTAGACTAAACAATTGCGTTATCAATCTTGATGAACTTGGATTTGAATATTCATTATCAGATGAAATGATTAATAATTTGTCTATTATTCCATCTAATATTTGTAAGGTTATAACTGTTGAAAACTTAACAAGCTTTTATTCGTTAGATGATAAAGATGCTTTAATAATTTATCTTGCGGGTTTTCATAACCATACAAAGCAAAATCTTTTGAAGTTAATATATAACGCATATCCACATGCAGAATATTTCCACTTTAGTGATATTGATGCTGGAGGATTTTGGATCTATCATTCTTTGAAAGAGAAGACTAATATTCCATTTACTCCTTATAGAATGAATGTTGAAGAATTAGTTAATCACAAAGATCATCTTAAGAAATTAACAGAAAACGATAAAAATAGATTATCAAAAATGATCAATGATAATAGATTTGATGTGTTTAAAGAAACCATTGAATACATGTTAGCTAATAATGTCAAATTAGAACAAGAAATATTGGATTAAAAATCTCAGTTTAATGATTATGATCAAAACAAACGAATCTAGATAATAAAGAGTAAAATATGGTTAAAAGGGACTGTAAAGAAATAAATCATGATTGATTGTTTCTTACAGTCCTTTTAATTTATAAAAAAAGTAAGAAAAAGAGCCATAATTCTTAAGAATAATGACTCAATTATTCATCCCTTTATCAATGAGAAGATTCCAAAGCTTTTTTAAAATACCATTTTAAGCCTCCTTAGTTTTGATAAATGTAATTTAAGAAACTATAGCGACCATTTTCTCTGTCCTTGGTGAATTCGTAGATTTTCACTCTATTATGGTCGTATGTTCCAAAGTTAGGTGATGGTTTCTCTGTTTATTTTTCATATTTATAAACTTTTAATTGAGTCTAAATGTTATTCGGTTTAAAAAAAATTCAACAAGAAAAAGGCGTAAAAATATGAATTTTGTGCATTTCCTTTAGAAAATAAATTATTTTTATTGCAAAAATTCAAAATCATGCAAAAAAATTGCATAAAACTGAATAATTGTAGTATAATATAAACGGGAGGAGAAAAATATGATATTAGAGGCAGGTTTTAATAATTATAAAATGTTTAAAAATGAGTCTATTATCTCGTTTAAAGCGGATAAAAGAACAAAATATTTATTAACAAACACTGTTGAACAAAACAATGTTGCAACGTTAAAAGCTTTAGCAATTTATGGACCTAATAATTCAGGAAAGACAAAATTAATTACTTTGTTTAGAATTATTAAAAATGTTCTTAAGGGAAATGAAAATTTTGATTGCAATAATAAACTATTCGGAGATGAAGCAGAAACGTCAATATATATTATCTACAATAATTTAGATAATAATGGTTGGATAAAATACGAATGGACATATGATTCTGAAAAGAAGATTTTTGTAAAAGAAAAATTATCTACAATTACTTATTATTCAAATGGATCTCCTTTTGAAAATACGATTTTTGAAAAAAGCATTTTCGATAAAAGGTTAATTGTTAATGGTGAAGATGATTCTAAATATTTATCTATTCTACCAAACAATAAACCATTTCTTTACACAATCAATATTGAAGAAGGCACTTTTTCAGTATTAAAGGAGTGGAAGGATTCATTAGCAAAGTGTTCTGATGACATTGAAATTTTCACGATGATTGATGTTCCAATTCAAAAAACTATCGATGTATTAAAAAGTGACGATGATAAAAAACATAAATTTATAAATGCTTTCCTCAAAGCTGCAGATTTATCAGTTAAAGGATTTGAATATGGAAACGATATAAAAATTGAGACAAACGGAAAAATTGAGGAAAAAGTTTTGCATGAATATTCCGAAGTTGTTGATACATTTAAATTAGTTACTACTTACGGAAATAATAAAGTTCCATCTTTATTCTACGATTCTACAGGAACCAAGAAAATTGAGGCTATTGCGTCGTATATTTACGAAGCTATTTCAGAAGGAAAGATTTTGATTGTAGATGAACTTGATAATGGATTGCATTTTACGTTAACTAGAGCAATAGTAAGCGCCTTTAACAATATGGTGAACAAAAAAGGTCAATTAATTTTTACTGCACATGACTTACTTTTAATTGATTGCAAAAATTTAATGAGAAAAGAACAAATTTATTTTGTTTCTAGAAAAGAAGAATTCTCATACATCATGTCATTAAAGTTGATTACTGCAAACGGTGACGGTTTTAGAGAAGGAGATAGTCTTTTGAAGAGATATAACCATGGTGATTTCGGACCAATTCCTTTGCCAAACTTCATTAAAGAAATCATTAAACTTGTTAACTCCAATTAGAGGCTCATGATATGCAAAAGAATAATTAGCGAAGGCGTATAACATAAATTTATTGCTATATGGTTTTATATTAAATCAGTTAAACGCAAAAACCCGTTGTCAAAGTCTGATAAATGGGTAAAAACTGAAAAATGACCCGTTTATTGGAGATGAGATAAATGAAATTAGATGAAATGAATAGGTATACATTTTCATTTAACATACATTAGCAAAGCCACATAACAAAGATTGATTGCAAATATTTCATACCTACACAAGTGATTATTTTTTTGCTATAATCTATTTGTTTGGAATAAAGGGGAATAATATGAATTATCAACAAGCATATGAAAAGTTAAATAAAATCAATCAAACTCATTTATTAAAATTCTATGATGAATTAAATGAAGAAGAAAAAAATATATTATTAAATAAAATAGAAAAAACAGATTTCTCTGTTCTTTCTATTCCTGAAATAAAAAAAGAAAAAGAAGTGATTTCGCCTATTAAAACTTTGACTCTTGAAGAAATAAAAAAGGAAGAGGAAGAAGATAGACTTTTTGGTATAGAGGCTTTAAAGAAAAATAAAGTAGCTTGCCTTCTTCTTGCTGGAGGTATGGGATCACGTCTAGGATTTGATAAACCAAAAGGCTTATATAATATGGGCTTAACTAAAGAACTATCTATCTTTGAATGTCAAATGAATACATTAAAGGAAGTAGTAAAAGAATGTGGTAATTATATTTATCTTTTCATTATGACTTCACCTTTAAATGATGAAGATACCAGAAACTTCTTTAAAGAAAATAATTATTTTGGATATGATAAAGAATATATTAAATTCTTCATTCAAGATGAATTCCCAGTAACTGATGAAGAAGAGAAAGTTCTATTAGATAATAAATATACTCCTTCTAGTGCTGCGAATGGCAATGGAGGATGGTTCCTTTCTTTAAAGAATGCTAAACTTGATGAATTTGCTTTAAGTAAAGGTATTGAATATTTCAATGTTTATGCAGTAGATAATGTTCTTCAAAAGATGGCTGATCCTTTATTTATCGGTGCTACATTAAAACGTAAAGCAGAAGTTGGTGCTAAGGTTGTAAGAAAAGTTGATGTTAATGAAAAGGTAGGGGTAATCTGCTTAAGTAATGGTCATCCTTCTATTACGGAATATATCGATTTAACCGATGAATTAAGATATTCTAAAGATGAAAGAGGAGAATATCTATATAACTTTGGTGTTATTTTAAATTATTTATTTAAATTTGAAGCATTAGAAAGAACAACATCAACATCTTTACAAATTTATAAAGCTAAGAAAAAATATGCTTATATGAATTTAGAAGGAGAATATATTACTCCTGATTCTCCTAATGCATTTAAAAGAGAAACACTTGTTTTAGATATGATTAAGATGATGGATTCTTGTCTTTCCTTTGAAGTAGAAAGAGAAAAAGAATTCGCTCCTGTTAAAAATCTTCATGGAGTAGACTCAGTTGATTCAGCTAGAGAATTACTTATAAAAAATAATGTGAAGTTATAATTTCTCTTGGTAAGAGAAATAAGATATTATTCTATAATTTTTGGAAATTAATATCTTTTATTATTTAGAATAATAATTAAGTTGATTTATTTAATTTATAGGTGATAAGATTTTATTGATAAACAAAATCAATATTTTATATTAATGATATTTATTGAAAGGAGTTAATAGGTAACTAGAATTACTTATTATAAAAAATAATTATGAACATTGCTTTAATCATTGCGGGCGGATCAGGTCAACGCATGGGACAAGATATTCCTAAACAATTTATCAATGTGTTTGATAAACCAGTTTTAATATACACTCTTGAAGGCTTCCAAAAGCATCCTCAAATTGACGCGATTGAAGTAGTGTGCATCGATGGTTGGCATGATATTCTTTGGGCTTATGCTAAACAATTTAATATCACTAAATTAAAATGGGTGATTTCAGGAGGAAATTCAGGCCAAGAATCAATAAGAAATGGTGTTTATAATCTTGAAGATAAATGTTCTTCGGAAGATACTATCATTATTCACGATGGCATTAGACCTCTTGTTGAGCCTTCTGTTTTAAGCGATGTTATTGCAAAATGTAAATTATACGGAAATGCTGTTACATCTATGCCATATAATGAACAAATATTTGTTATTGATGAAGATGATGAAACAACTACTTCAAAATTTATACCAAGAGAAACATTAAGAAGAGTATCTACTCCTCAAGCTTATAATTTTAAATTATTAGATGAAAAATATCACGAAGCTTTTGAAAAAGAAATTGGAATTCATGGCTCTCATTATACTAATACTATGATGGTTGAACTTGGCGTTAAACTTCATTTTGCCGCGGGTTCAGATAAAAATATTAAATTAACAACTAAAGATGATTTAGAGATGTTTAAAGCATATTTAAAATCAGATAAAGATACTTGGTTAAAATAAGAGGAAACATAAGATGAAAGTTTATGAAAATGATAAGTACATAGATGATCTAAAATATGTGGCTTCTTTAGACCTTCCTTGGGAAAAACTAAAAGATAGATCTCTTTTAATAACTGGAGCAACAGGACTAGTGGGAAGTGCCCTTGTAGATCTTCTTATGCTAAAGAATAATGAAGGACTTAATTGTATAGTTTATGCGCTAGGAAGAAATGAAAATAAAGCTCGAGATCGTTTTGGATATTACTTTAATGAAGAAACATTTAAGTTTATTTCTCACGATATATCTAAGCCTCTTGTAAGAGATGATATAGTTAATGTAGATTATGTTATTCATTTAGCGAGCAATACTCATCCTCTTCAATATTCTTTAGATCCTATAGGCACTATTACGACTAATGTATTTGGAACATATAACACCTTAGAGTTTGCAAAAAAACATCATGCAGTACGTTATGCTTTTGCTTCAAGTAATGAAATATATGGAGAGAATAGAGGCGATAAAGAATTATTTGATGAATCTTACTGTGGATATATAGATTCAAATACTTTACGTGCTGGATATCCAGAAAGTAAAAGATGTTCTGAGGCCCTATGCCAAGCATTTAATAAACAAGAAAATATTGATGTGGTGATACCTCGTTTAACTAGATCTTATGGACCTACCATGTTAATGAGTGATACTAAAGCTATTAGCCAATTTATCAAAAAGGCGTTAGCTAATGAAGATATAGTTTTAAAAAGTGAAGGGAAACAATATTATTCTTATACTTATGTTAGTGATGCTCTTTCAGGATTACTTTATGTTTTACTAAAAGGAGAAAGAGGAGAAGCATATAATATCGCGGATGATTCAGGTGATATTACACTAAGAGATCTTGCTTCTTTAATTGCTAAAACATCTTCTAAAGATGTGGTATTTGAAATTCCTGATGCTATAGAAGCTTCTGGGTATAGTAAAGCCACTAAAGCTAGATTAGATGGAGAAAAACTCAGGAAGTTAGGTTGGAAACCAAGATACAACATTAAAGAAGGTATTGAAAGAACAATACAAATTCTTAAAGAAATAAATTAAAATTTAGATTATTTCGACATCGTTCGACAAAAATAGTTATATAATTGATATATGATTATTTATGTATTAATTTTTTTTGGTAAATAATCGATAGCATGATTAATAAAAATAATACAACTATTAATTTGTTATCGGTTTATTTATACCTAAGTCATTAAGTGATCATTTGATTGCTAAAGAGAGGGAAAAGATGACTTTAGGTTTATATAAATATTGGGATAGGTATTTGTATAAGGGGTTTGGGAAAGATTCGGCTTAGGCTGAATCTTTTTCTTCACTAAAAAATGCTAGGGTAATTGTTTGGGAATACCGCTAGAAATAGGTGAAAATTTGATGAAATATACAAGAAATTGTAAAATACTTATATATTTGTTTGAAATATATAGAATACATTTTATAATATGTTTGAAATAAAAAAATCTATTTAAAAATAGAACTTTTGGAGGTTAATATGAAAAAATCAAAAATAGTGGTTTTATTATTAAGCCTTGCCTTATTATTTGGGGTGGGGAACAATAATTTAAAACTAGACCAAAATGTTGGTGAACATAATAGAACAATAATGAAAGCTACACAAGGCCCTGTTTCTAATGAAGAAGGCAATATTACATTCGGTAAGGAAAAAGTAGAAATAAAAAATGCTAATGTAACAGCTCCTGATAACAATGGTAACAATTGGACGATTACTATAGAAGGGAAAGCTTATTTTGAACAAAATGCAGCATATTCTCAAGTTGGATCTTCTAATAACCCTGCTACATCAATAACATTTATTTGCACATTGAATGACGCAGTTGCGATTACTTCATGCTCAATTAAACTAGGTGGATTTAGTGGGACAGCTGGTGATGTTTCAATAAAATTTGGAGAAGACGTCGTTGTAAGTGGTAAACTAAATGGTACAAATGCTGTAACTGTTGAAAGTAATACTTACTCAGATAGTAAAAAAATTACTATCTCTATTACTAATATTTCAAAAGGCGTTAAGGTTTATAGCATAAATTATGGATATGTACTCCCTGATAACGTAAAAGCGAAAGCAGATATAAAATCTAGTAACACAAAAGCACAACTAAAATATTCATTTAATGTTCCTCAAAAAGAAGGCGTAGCTTCATTTGAGAAAGTAACTACAGCACCAAAAGATTGGAGCGGACAATATTTGATTGTTTACGAGGCAGGTAATGTGGCTTTTGATGGCTCATTAACAACTTCAAATGACTTATTAACAACTTTCGATAAAGTTAATAATACACAATCAGTGACAATAATTGATAACAAGATAGAAGCAACTGATGGAATGAAAGAAATCTCTTTCGAAATTGCTAAATCAGGCGAAAATTATACAATAAAATCTGCTTCTGGTTACTATATTGGTCTAACTAGTAACGCTAACGAATTATCAAGTAGTAAATCCACAACTTACACTAATAAAATTAGTTTTAATGCTAATAGTTCCGTTAATATCATTTCTAGTGGTGGTGCTTATTTAAGATACAATGCAGCATCTAACCAACAAAGATTTAGGTACTTTAAATCAGGTTCATATACTAATCAAAAAGAAATATTTTTGTATAAATTACCTGAAGTCAAATATTCATTCTTCAATATGAAAATGAATCTAGGCGCAGTAATTGAAGCCGCTAAAGTTCAAGCTTTACTGAAAGCTGAACTATCTATATCTTCATATGGAGTGGCAGTTGCTCAAAAAGAAAAATTAGGTGAATTATCTATTAGTGATGCAGTAACAAATAATAATAATTCAGTTGTTAGTATTGTTTCTAAAGCATTTGAAAGTGTAGATGCTATGCAAAAAACAGATGCAAATGGAACAGAAACTTCTGGAGATTATGTGATATTTAATGCCGATTTATCATTCCCTGATAAATCAAAATATAATGTAGAAGTAAGTGCTGTAGCATTCTTTAAATTAGAAGATGGAACATACGTATTCTTCAAAGAAAGAACATTAAGCGTTGCTACGTTAGCACAAGCATACATAGAAAATACAGAAGTTTATAACACTTTTGATTCTAATGTACAAGGATCACTAAAAGCTTTAGCAGCTACCTCTGCTTCAGTAGCATAAGGAGATTAATAAAAATGAAAAAAGAAAAATATGAAAACCCTGTTATTGAAGTAACAGAATTAGCTCAAGATGATATTATTACTACAAGTGGTCCAGAGGACACTATTAAATTCGGTGAAGGGGACAACGGATTAATTGGTGACTTTAAAAATTTCTGGGATCTATAAAGTATATTAATTAATATTATCAATTTTGGAGTGGATTACCCACTCCTTTTTCATTGTTAATTTTAAAATGATTTTTGGTAAGGTAAATATCAATAAAATACCTAAAAATAGAGAAAAAATATAATTTTAAAAAATTATTTGCAATATAAATATAGTTATTCTATAATAAAAAACCCACGTTTTTTTTAGCGGGAAATCTATGAGGTAATAAAAATGAAAAAATCAAAATTAACAATATTAATATTAAGTTTAGCGTTTCTTCTTGGAGGATTAAATACTAATGCTTCTTCTACTTATGTTGAATTAAGTTTTGATAAAACAGTTAAGAAAGCAGATGCTCCTACATTAGGTGGTGAATCAGGTACATTATCATTTGGAACAAAAAATACAATGATTAATTCGTCATCATCAGTAAAAGATAGTATTGGACGTTCATGGAGTATTAAAGCTAAAGGTATTAGCATAGCAAATTCATTTGAACACGGAGAAGATTATTCACAAATTAATTTTAGTGATGGAGATTCAGTAGAAAGATCATTAGTATTAGAATGTGACTTAAATACTTATGCAAATGTAGATAATTTTTCTTTGAAACTTGGAGGAATTGAAGGAAGTAGTGGTGTTGTAGATGTTACATTAGATGGACAATCACTTGTAAGTGGTAATTTAAACGGAACTAATGATGTAACATTAACATATAACAATCAAGAATCAAAAATTGGAGCAGAATTGGTTATTTCAATCACAAATATAACTAAAGCAATAAAGATTTATAGTATTGGATATCACTATTTTACCTTTGATAATAATGATGCCGCATATGCAATTGGCCAATTAAATACAAAAGCACAATTAAAGTATTCATTTAATGTTAAAGAAGATCAAACTATTGATTTTGTAAATATGAAATTAAATTTTGGGGCAATTATTAAAAAATCATTAGTAGATAGTTTAGCATCTTCAGAAAAGAAAGCAATAATAAAATATGGAGTTGCAGTTGCTCAAAAATCAAAACTAGGGGATACCACTATAAGTGATGCGGTAATTAACAGTAGTAAATTTGCTAAAGTTGTATCAGCAGATTATAATGGTGGTACTAAATTACAAAAGACAAATGAAAATGGAACTGCAATCGATGGAGATTATGTGATATTTAATGCAAATTTAATTTATAGTAATCCAGTCCAATACAATACAGTAATTACCGCTGTTGCATACTTTTTACTCGCAGATGATACCTACGTATTTTTACAAGAAAGATCATGTAGCGTGGCTTCTTTAGCACAAGAATATATTGAAAGTGATGGATTTAGTGGATATAACGAATTAATAAAAAAATCCTTAAATGCATTAGCGGGAACAAACGGACAAAATTAAATAATCGATTAAAGGAGAATTGTATATATGAAAAAAGAAAAGTATGAAAACCCTGTTATTGAAGTAACAGAATTAGCTCAAGATGATATTATTACTACAAGCAGTCCAGAAGGCGCTAATACATTCGGTGCAGGAGACAATGGATTAATTGGTGACTTTGAAGATTTCTGGAAACTATAAAATATATTAATTATTATCAATTTTGGAGTGGATTACCCACTCCTTTTTTATCTTATAACAACGTTTTATTTTAAAAATAATTGTGGATTATTTTCGCTTATTTCTAAATTAATTTATTATATATTTACAATCATCATACTTTTTCCTAATTGAAATATAAAAAAAATACTCTATAATATTGATTATAAGGATTAAATCTATTACGTCAGTTAATAGATAAATAGGAGGATAAAATGAAAAAATCTAAAATTGCGGTTTTAGTTCTAAGCCTAGGATTACTCATGGGAGGAATTTCAAGTGTTCAAACTGCAAACAATAATTTAAATTTTGATAAATCAGTATTGAAATTAAATGAAGAAACAGAAACAGAAACAGCATATAAAACTGTTTTATTTGGTACAGCATATAATAGTGAAAAATTTAGTAGTTATGAAAATTCCTGGTCTACAACAAAAGATGGATTTACTTGCAATATTGTAAATGCAAATAACTACAATAATGGATGGGAATACATAAAAATGGGTAGTAAGAGTAAAGCATTAGTTGGTACAATTACTACCGCAACTGCAATCGATAAGGTAATAACAAGTGTTGATATAACTATAGATGCTGTTACAGCTGATAAGATTAATAGTTTAAAACTATATGTAAGTTCAGCTTCAGATTTTGCAACTTCAGATTCTTATGATTTCACCGTTGCAGCGGGAACACAAACTGTAGTTATTCCTGATGGAGTTAAAGATGCAAATAAATATTATAAAATTGAAGCAGACTGTCTACAAGGCTCTAAAAATGGCTTAATTACAATTTCACAAATAACATTCAATATTTCAAAAAGCGATTCAAATCCTGCAGAAGAAATTAAAAAAGAAGAAACAAAAGCTCAATTACAATATTCATTTGAAACTACAGGAAAGGTTCTTGAAAAAACATATGTGGAAGTTACTGAAAATCAAGTAGATTGGTCTGGAGATTATTTGATTGGTTATAAAGTATCTGATACAGAAGCATACGTATTCAATTCAAGCTTATCTACAATCGATGATACTAAAAATTATGTTACATTACCTGTTATTAATGGAAAAATAAAATCATCTACAACAAATGACGCATATAAATTTACAATTTCTGCTGTTTCAGGTGGATATTCAATTAAATCTTCATCAGGATATTATATTGGTCAAACTAGTGACACTAACGGATTAGCAAGTAGTGATTCAAGTGTTTATACTAATACAATCAAATTTAATGCTGATAGTTCCGTTGATATCATTTCTTCTGGTGGTGCATATTTAAGATACAATGCAACATCTGGACAAACAAGATTTAGATACTTTAAATCAGCTACATATACTGCTCAAAAAGCAATCACGTTATATAAATGCGTTGATACAAATAAGAATGCATATTCTTTCTCAAATATGAAAATGAATTTTGGAGCTCTTGTACAAAAATCTCAAATTGTTGCGATAACTTCAAGTGGAGCAACTATTACTGAATATGGTATTGCAGTAGCACAAAAATCTAAAATTGATGCTGATCCAAAAGTTTCTTCAATTACTGAAGCATTATCCTCTTCAGAAGCAAAAGGATATGTAACTAAGAAATCTCAAACTTATAATCCAGAGGCATTAACACTTACGGATGCAACTGGTACAGCAGATACAGGTGATTATGTAATATTCAGTGCAAACTTAAATTATCCAGAAGGAACAACAAAATATACTGATGTAGTTGATGCAGTTGCTTATTTTGTTGTTGATGGATCATATGTAGTTTTAAAAGAAAAATCATGCAGCGTTTCCTCTTTAGCGGATGAATATGTTGCAAGTGAAGCTTTCTCTTCATTTACAGTTTATGCACAAGAATCATTAATGGCTTTAGGCGCATTAAATGACTAATAAAAAGGAGAAAATAATCAATGAAAAAAGAATTATACGAAACACCAAAAATTGAAGTATCTGAATTAGAACAAAAAGATGTAATCACAACAAGTGAATTTGGTTCTACTGGAAAAGGATTAATTGGAGAAATAGAAGAAACTTTCTGGGGATAATTAATAAAAATATAAAATCTTAAGGACTAGGTTGATTTTAGCCTAGTTCTTTTTTATTTATGGTAAAAGATCTTTTAGTTGATTGATTCCTTAAGGGGGAATTTGCATTATATTATTACTAATGATAAAATTATATATATTTTGATTTGTTGGTGATTATTGTGAAAAAAATATTTGTTGATTTTGATGGAACATTGGTTGATTCTTCTGGATGTTGGCAAGAAGCATACAGATTAATGTGCAAGGAGAAAAATTATATTTTCGAAATGAATATTTTTGTAGCTTTTTCAAAAATATCTTTTATGGAATGGGAGAAAATTATTTCTGCTCGATACAATATTGATGCTTCAAAAGAGATGATGGAATATGTTATGAAACTTTATTGTGAGAAAAAACCAAATAAAAAAGTTCTCGAATATTTAAACTCTACTAAAGGTGAGATTACTCTTATTACAAGAGAAGATAAATGCTTAGTGGAATCTTGGTTAAAATTTCATCATATATCTTGTGTCAAAAATATTGTGACAAAGGGAGAAGAAAGACAAAATCAATCATTTTATGATGAAAATATAATTTTAATTGATGATTCGCTTAAATATTGTAAACCAGCTCGTGAAGCAGGAGCGTATGTTATAGGAATAAATGATCATCATTCATTTGAAAGGAAAAAAGAAATGAAAGAAATATGTAACGAGTATTGGGGGGATGAATAATGAGATATTCTATATACTATATGATTACTCCACGATGCATTTTGAACTGCGGATATTGCTTTAGAGATACATCGCCCGAGTCGATAGATTCCGAATTGCCTGTAGATGAAGTATTAAAAGTTATTACACATCTATATACAAATTTTAATGTAAGAAAACTAACTATATCTGGTGGTGAACCAACAGTTTTAAATGGTAAAACAAATACTGCTTTTTTGAAACTTATTAATCATTTAAGGAAGTACAAGTTTTCTAATCCAAATGATAATTTAAGAATTGAATTACTATCCAATGCGGTAAATTTGACTCCAGATATCACTAAACAGTTGGTTGGAGTGGTAGATAGAATAACAATCACTTTAGATACATTAAATGAGGATACATTAAAAATGATTGGCAGAAATACTGGTCCATATTCCAATTATGTTAAAAGGTTTAGAGAAAGATTTTTAGATTTTTCATCGAAAGGATTTGACTTAAAACTTCATAGTGTAATAACACCAGTTAATTATAATGATATAATTCCATTGGTTAATTATATTGTCTCTTGTGATGAATTTCATGTTTCAAAGTGGAAATTTTATCAATACATGACATACGGAATGCCTGAAAAAGACTTAGTATATTCAATATCTGATGAACTATTCCATAAGAAAGCAATGGAAATTAAAGACGCTTTCAAAGATTATAATATAGAACTATCTTTTAAGGATAATAAGTTAATGGAAACAACTATGTTTAATTTGATTCATAGTGGTAGAATTGAATACTATACAAAAGAAAATGGAATTAGAACAAAACATTTGTCGAATATAATTACAGAATATAAAGATTGGGATGATTTGGCTTCAAAATGCGACATAGATGTTAATATGATAAAGAAATATCATTCTCTAGGAGATGAATAATATGGTGATTGTGATTACTTCTGATGTTGATTTTGTAAGTGATGATGTGTTAATGGAAGCATATAAGGGGTTAGAAAAAGTACCAATGACAATTTTTCAAACACACCACTCTAAATATCTAGAAAAATCATTTAAGGAAAATAATTGGGAAGCAGAAATACACCCCAATTTCTGTGAAGGTAGCACACAAGGCAAAACAGTATCTGAAGTTATTTCTTTTATGTCTTCAATACCAAGTCGAAATATTGGATATAGATGTCATAGATATTATACTGTTAATGAAATTGAAGAATACTATGTAGAAGCAGGATTTAAATATATATCTAATGTTTGTACAGATTTAGAACTTATTCATCCTTTTGTTATGAGAAGCGGATTAGTTCAATATCCAATATTTATGGAGGATGGTGGATATTTAAAATACCATGGCGTTCCAAAGGCTACTGATATAATAAAAAAAATGAAAGAGGATGGAATCTATGTGTTCAATTTTCATCCTATTCATTTAGCCTTAAATTCAAAAGATTTTTATTATGTTAGAAAGATAAAAGATTCTTTATCAATAGCAGAATATAATAACATAGATTTAAAAAATATAACTAGATTAAGAAATAATGGCTACGGCATTCGAACCTTTCTTAATGAATTACTTGAATATGCCCAAAAAAATAATATTGAAATAAAAACTTTGGAGGAATGTTTTTGTGAAAGGAAAGATAATTGTTTTTGATGTAGGAAATACCTTAATTTGTACTTCTAAAGGAATTTGTCTTAGTAATTCGGTCTTAGAATGTTTACAAGCACTTAGAAATAAAGGTTTCATTTTAGGAATAGCAACATTGAGAACAATTGACATGATCCATCCTATTATTGAGCAATTCACGTTTGATTTTTTGATACTAATGAACGGTGGATTGATTATAATTGATGAACAGATTATGTATAGCAAACCATTAGAAAGTGATATTGTAGATAAGATTATTCTTGAATCTCAAAAAAAGAACATAAAAGTTAAACCTTTTTCTTACGATGAAAAATGTTATGCTTTAGAATTAGAATCTGCAAAGGATAGTTTTTCCGTATGTAACAATTATACATATTATATTTGGGATGATTCTGGAAATATTGATATCACATCTTTAGCTGTTACAAAGGTTAATGCGTTAAAATATGTTTTGAATTACTATTCTTTAACTAAAGAAGAATGTATAAGTTTTGGAGATGGATTTAATGATTATGAAATGTTGGCGTATGTTGGCTTTGGAGTAGCTATGGATGGAGCACCTGATGCGGTAATTAATGTAGCAAATTATGTAACAAAAAGTGCGGAAAATGATGGGATTTTATATGCTTGTAAGGAGTTGAAACTAATATGAAATTAATTTTATTTGCTGATAGGCTACCTCCTTTAATTGGAGGAATGGAAACTCATGCACATTATTTTGTAAAGTATTTTTGCGATAAATACGATTTGATAATTATTTCTAAAAAAGATGGATTTGATTGTTTGGTTGATTGCAATTATCAATTTATAGACTATATAAATTTAACTGAATACTTGCTAAGAATCGAGAATGAAAAAAGTATTATTTTTTATAATAGCGGAAGATGGATAGAACAAATGGAAAACATCCATAGATGTTTGCCTAATAGTTTAACGTTTTATAGAACAGGTGGTAATGAAATAATTAAATCTCCTTTATCATCAAATATTCCCTCATATGAAAAAAGAAAAGAAATATGGAGAGAAATTATTAATAAATGCGTTGACTATTTAGTCACTAATAGTGACTTTACTGATAAAAGATTAATTGAATTTGGAATAAAAAAAGATATATTAGTTCATATAGCGGGTGGAATAGACATTGAAAATATTGAATATGCGCATAAGCATCGCAATGAGACAAGAAAAAAGTATGGAATTTCTGAAAATGATTTTCTTATCTCTTCATGTGCTAGATTTGTTGCATATAAGCAACCTCTATTTTTGATTGATTCATTATCAAAATGCAAAAAAGATTTTATTGCAGTTTTTGCAGGAGATGGACCATTACTAGATGAATCTATTGATTATTCAAAGAAGGTCATGTTAAATGCTAAGTTCTTGAATTCTATTAGTCAATCTGAAGCATTAAATCTTATTGCTGCGTCTGATTTATATGTACAAGCAAGTACAGATTTGATTGTCAAAGTGTGTGGAGGCGAATATATACATACAGAAGGGATGGGAAGAAGTTTGCTTGAAGCTATTTCATTAGGAGTCCCTGTAGTAAGTTGTAGATGTGGAGCATTAAGCGAGTATATAAATGATGAGAATGGTATATTAGTGGATTCATCAGAACAAATGATTTCAGCGATTGATTATTTTATATCGCACAAAAAAGAGATTAAACTCAATTCAAATTATATGAATAAGTATTCATTTGAAAAGATTTTCAAGGAGTATGAAAAGATATGGAAAGAAAGAGGATTTTGATTTTTACCGGTAAATTTCCTGCATCTGGGTCAGATACAGATGGGGGAAGTATACTGATTTATTCGTTAATAAATTCATTAAAAAATTCTTGTGATTTAGATGTATTATTTACAAGGAAATTTAATCCAACTTTTGAAAAGATTAGTGGAGTTAATAATGTTTTTTTTGAAACTTATAGATATCACTTAAAAAATAAATTTGAGAGAAGAATAAAGAATCAAGAACAAATATGTTCAAGATTAAAGGAAATGTCGAAAAATTACGATAAAATTATTGTTACTCATGTGAGTAAAGCGTTTGGGATTGATATTTTATCTAGCGAAGAGAGAAAGAAAATTGTGTTATTTCCGATGTTTTTATCTCATGCCTATGAACGATCTAATGAATTTGTGCCCGAGGAATATAAGAGTCTTGAAAGAAAAACTATAACATTAGTTGAAAGAATATATACGCCGTCAGAATCGGAAAAAAGAGATATTATTGATGATTTTGGTGTTTATCCTGGCAAGATTAAGGTTATACCAAGAGGCTACAGTTCGTTGATTAAACCCACTACTCATTCTTTTGAAAAAACTATTCATCTATTAAATATTGGGTCGATAAAAAAGCAAAAAAATATTTTGGATTCTATTAAAATTGCTAACCTTCTGATTCAAGATGGATTTGATGTGGCATTGCATATTGTTGGAGGAATTCAAGATGATGAAGTGTACGAAGAATGTTGCAATTATATTAAAATGTTTAACATTGAGTCTTCAATTATATTTCATGGAATTGTTTCACAATTAGAATTATCAAAAATAATTGAAGGATGCCATATAAACATATCTACTTCCCATTGGGAAACATATGGTAGAGGAATCTTTGAAGGAATGGCGGGAGGACTTCCCACATTACTATATGACCATATTGACTGTGTAAACCAATATGTAGAAGCTAATAAGGGGATATTATTTGTTCATACATTGATAGATTTTAAAAATGCTATCATAAAACTATATTCTGATAATGAATATTACCAAATGATGTCAAAACAAGCCGTTGTAAATGTCTTAAAACTTTCAGAAGAATATGAAAGAATAAGATTTAATTACGAGTTAGTTAATAATAAAATACTATTAATTTTAGGAACAAGGCCTGAAGCTATTAAACTCATTCCTATTATTGAAGAATTGAAGATTAATGATGTCCCTTATGAGATAATTAATACCAATCAACATTCTGATTTGATTGATGATGTTTTAAAAGAAAATGGTATCATACCAGACTATAAACTAGATATATTTGGCAAGTCTAATGATCTAAATGAAATGAAAAATGAAATCATAAAACAGATAGATAATAAAATAATAGAATCAGATATTAGAATGATTCTTGTTCAGGGTGATACACTTAGTGCATTAGCTGGGGCTGAATATGGATACAATCATAAAATTGATGTTGCACATGTTGAAGCTGGTATGAGAACATTTGATTTTACTAATCCCTATCCAGAAGAAAAGTATAGAGTGATGATTGATCAATATTCAAAATTCTTTTTTTGTCCTTCGAAAATAGAAGAAGAGAATTTATTAAAAGAAAATATAAAGAAAAATGTTTTTGTTACGGGCAACACATTTACCGACTATAGGCTAAAAAATAGATTCAAAGTTACACATAAAAATCAAGTGTTGGTAACTATTCATAGAAGAGAGAATATTGTTTTCTTAGACAAAATAATGGATGAAATAAAACAAATTGCCATAAAGAATCCGGGAATAAATTTTCTATTTCCCTTACATCCAAATCCTATAATAGTTGAAAAAGCTATAAAAAGTTTATCATCTATTACAAATGTGGAATTGGTGAAACCGCTAAATTCGGAGATTTTTTTTAGGGAACTATTAAGTTCATTATTAGTAATTAGTGATAGTGGTGGAATTCAAGAAGAATGTATTCTTGCTGGAAAGAAGATGATTGTTGTTAGATCATTAACAGAAAGAAGATATGATTTTGATTTCATGAGACTCGTTAATCCAAATAGTGACTCTATGGTTAGTGCATTTGATGAACTAATAAGCAAAAATATAGAGGAAAAAGAAAATTATTTTTACGGAAATGGAAACGCCAGAAAATCTATTGTACGAATAATTAAGGAGGTCTATTAAGATGGAAATTACGTTGATAGGATTGGGGTATGTAGGCTTGCCTGTAGCCTGTAGTTTTGCAAAAAATGGGGCTACTGTGTATGGAATAGAAAAAAATCCTATGATATTAAACAATTTAAAAAAAAGAAAATTTGATTATACTGAACCGGGTCTTAATGAAATATTGAATAAAGTATTAGATGATAAACTAATCGTTTCATCAGATATAATTCCTTCGAGTGTATACATCATTACTGTTCAAACTCCTGTAGATAATAAACATAATGCGGATAATAGTTATGTTTTTTCTGCAGTTGCAGAAATAGCTCCTTTTCTTAAAGATGATGATTTAGTAATACTTGAATCAACGGTTCCTATTGGAACAAATGACGAAGTTATTAATTTGTTAAAACAAAAGACTAATGTAAAATTTAATTATTGCTATTGTCCAGAATCAATATTACCAGGTAATATATTCTATGAAATTGAAAACAATAATAGAACCATCGGTGGAAAAGATGAGGAGTCGCGAAAAAAAGCGAAAGAAATATATGATATAATTAATGTAAAAGAAAAATCATTAACTGGAATTAAAGAAGCTGAATTTGTTAAATTAGTTCAAAATGCACATAGAGATGTTGAGATTGCCTTTGCTAATGAGTTGTCTATTATGTGTGATCAAGAGGGGGTCAATCCTTTTGAAGTTATAGAGATAGCAAACAAACACCCTAGATGTTCTTTGTTAAGTCCAGGAAGTGGAGTAGGTGGCCATTGTTTGGCAGTCGACCCATATTTTCTTATAGAACGATATGGCGACAATGCTTCATTGATTGATGCTGCACGAAAAGTAAACAATCGTAAGCCAATTTATATTGCCGAAAAAGCAATGGAGAAAGTTCAATACAATAAGACAAAAATTATTGGAGTATTGGGACTAAGTTATAAACCAAACTGTGAAGACTGTAGAGAAAGTAGTGGTATTGCTATAGTTAATTATCTTCAAAATAAAGGCTACAAGGTTTTAGCTAATGAAATTAATTGTATGCAAGAACAAATATATAATATATTAAATTGTGATTTGAATGAGGTTATTGAAAAAAGCGATTGTATAATTATTGCACAAAAGCATAAGCAATATTTTGATGTTGATTTATCGAAAAAAATGGTTGTTGATTCAGTAAACTTACTAAATAAAAAATTGTAAAAGATTTTTTATGTACTTTATATAATTATAAATTTTAAGATTTTGATATAACTTATATTCAATGTAAGCGCTTTTATGTTAGAATTGATGTAATAAAGGAAAGGGTAATAAATTATGAAAAAAAGTAAAATACTATTATGCTTGGGTTTAGGGACATTATTATCAAGTACAGCACTAATGGCTTCTCCAAAGCAAAATGAATTAAAATTAAAAGGATTAAATGTTGAAAAGGTTGTTGGAGTTAAAAAGGCAAGTGAAAGCCCAATAAGAACATTAAGTATCCATTTTAAATTAGATAAAGGTTCATATGAAGGTTTATATGCTTATATGTGGGGTACTACATCTGGTAAAGATGCTATGATTGAATATACTTCTATCAATAGTTTTGAGGATGGATATGGTATTACATTAAATGTTGACTTAACAAATGCTAAATATGGTTTTAATGAAGAAACAAGTTTTGGCATTATCTTAAAATATGGAGCTGAATGGGACGAAACTAAAAAAATAGGTGGAAATAGAATGTTCACTGTTCCTGAAACATTTGATAATGGAGTATATGATGTATATACTTATAACTCTGATTCAAGTTTGTTCAGTAAAAATGATGGTCCTGGAAAAAATTATCTCCAATGGATGGCAAGAAACAATATTGAGAAATTATCAACAAAAGCTCAATTACAATATACTTTTGAAAAAACAGGTGAAGATTATTCTTTTTCTAATATGAAGATTAATTTTGGAGCTTTAATTAAAAAAGAACATATTGATAATCTTGTTGCTTCTGGTGTAGATATAAAAAATCTTGCTGTAGGTGTATTTAAGAAAACAGATTTAGATGCAGATGTAGGTGTAGATGCAAAAAGCGCAGTTTGGAATAAAAAAGGTTATGTTACAATAAGTGAAGCAGCATTTAATTATAGTGAATTAGTTGCAAATGGCACAACTGATGAAACAGGTACATCTTCAAAAGGCGATTACCTAATGTTTAGTGCTGATTTAAAATATTCTGCAGGAAGTTTATATTATACAGAAGAAGTTTACGCAGTTGCTTATATTGATATTGGTGAAGGCGCAAGCAGGGGAGCTGCAATGCTAAATGCAAAACTTTGTAGCGTTTCCTCTTTAGCGGATGAATATGTTGCAAGTGAAGCATTCTCTTCATTTACAGTTTATGCACAAGAATCATTAATGGCTTTAGGCTCTTTAAATGACTAATAATAAGGA
>SAMEA3663025__coassemble_274_pt1 | contig 84247 bp, 73 predicted proteins | sample SAMEA3663025__metabat2_high_PE_042 | metagenome-assembled genome bin SAMEA3663025 (sample SAMEA3663025) | pig gut metagenome | biome: pig gut; feature: pig-associated habitat; material: faeces | place: France | collected 2012
AGACAACTTAATTATAAGAAAAGTCATATACTTTTTTAATGGAAAAAACAAAATAAAAACTTATCAAACAAGTGGGGGATTATTTTGACCCCCAAAAAATTTGATAAGCGAAGCGTTCCCCAATTTTATTTAGAGAACCCAATTTTTAAAGGAAAGGATAAGACAAGCCAACTATATTCGGTAAGAGAATTTGGAAAAAGACGTATTCTAGTATCATTAGATAAATTAATTGATTATGGGGATACATTAAATATAATTCAAGCGGATGAAACTAATAGAAAAGTTGAAAGAAAAGATATTCCACTAATTGAACGTGTTGGTCTAATAAAACTGGTTATTGGAAAGTAAAATTTGTACAATAAGATTAGTGGAGGTATATAAAATGAAGATAATACATTTTGCAGATTTGCATATCGGCTCTAAATTTGAGAGAATGCCGGATGATATTAAAACTGAACTCAATACTAAACTTAGAAATGCATTTGCAAAAATAATTGACTATGCCAAAGTAAACAATATTACTACTATATTAATGGCGGGAGATATATTTGATAGGAATTCAGTTTTGATGAAAGATAAAAAATTCTTTTATGATTTAATAAAAGTCAATTCTGAGATAGATTTTTATTATATTAGGGGTAATCATGATTCATCATCTAAATATAATGATGAGATCGATAATCTTCATACATTTGATGGAATTAAATCATATTTAAAGGGTAATGTTAGAATAATAGGCTATGAATTAGCTGATAATAATAGTTCTTTATATAACGTTTCTCCTTTTACGACTGATAAATATAATATCATGATGCTACATGGTGATATTAAAAATCCAAAGGATAATAATTATATAGATTTAAAAAAATTACAAAATAAAAATGTGAATTATTTTGCTTTAGGCCATATTCATAAAAGAGAAGATGGTAAAGTTGGAAATTCAAAATATGCTTACCCAGGCTGTGTTTTAGGACGTGGCTTTGATGAGGTAGGAGAAAAAGGATTCTTAGTTCTTGATACAGAAACTAATACAACTACTTTTTATGAATTTTCAGATGTTTTATTTGAACATATTGATATCCAGGTTAATGGATTAAATGAAGCAGAGCTTAAAAAAGAAATATCCACACTGCTAGGAAGCACAAAGCATTCATATATTACAGAAATTAGATTAACTGGTAAGTCAGATATAGAGATAGATATTGATGATTTAGAAATGTTATTTAAAGATAAAAGATATTATTTAACTATAAAGAATGCTTCTAAGCAAGCATTAAACTTTATTCCTAATGAGAACGAGAATTCATTAAGAAATATGTTTATTAATAAGGTTTTAAAGGACCCTAATCTAGATGATGATACTAAAGAAAAGGTTATTTCTTATGGATTATCAAAACTAATGAAGGAGGAGGGATAAAATGCGCATAATAAAATGTCATATAACAAATTTTGGTTGTTATTCAGATAAGACATTTGATTTTTCTGTAAAACTAAATTCCTACTGCTTAAATAATGGTGAAGGTAAAACAACTCTAGCAACATTTATTAAGGCAATGTTCTATTCATTGGAAAAATCTAGTAAAACATCTTATGAACGTAAGCATTATAAGCCATATTCAGGTGGAACATATGGTGGTTCACTTGAAATAGAACTTGATGGTAAAAAATATAGAATTGAAAGAACATTTGGAGATAGTCCAACTAAGGATACTTTAAAAATATATAATGGTAATGGAGAATTACAAACAACATTTCTATCTAAACAAGTATCATTATTACAGGGGGAAAACTCATCATTACTTGGAGAACTTATTTTAGGTATTGATGTTGCATCATTTATAAGATGTAATTTTATCTCATCTAATGACCTTGATTTCTCATCTAATGAATCAATCAAAATGAAGATTGGAAATATTGTAATCGATAGAGAACATGAAAATTCTTTTGAGGATACATATGATTCAATCGAATCAGATGATTTAAGAACAAAGGAACCTACGGCAAGGAAGAATGAAAATGCGTATCCATATAGAATAAATCAGTTGAAAAAGGATAATAAGGATAAGCAAAGAGAAATTGAAGAACTAGATCAATTAGAAGAAAACCTTCAAAACTTATATAACGAAAGAGATGCTATAAAGCGTGATCTTGATGAAATAGAAAAACAACAAAAGGCTCTTTCTTTTAAGCATATTCAAAAAGGAAAATTAACTACTGTTGAACAGTATAAAAAAGATATTGAAGACAGAACAAAAATTATTGAAGAAATTACAAACAAATATAATGGTAATGTTCCTTCAAAAATTGAAATCGGCACTTTAAATGAAAATCTAGAAAATTATAATGGATGCATTACAGTAGATAGAAGTTATAATATTACAGCTGCTGATATTTCAAGATTAGAAGAATTAAATGGAAAAGTAATAAGTGATGAAGATTACCAATTATTAGCTGATGCTAATAGTAAGTTATCAGGAGTTAAAAGCAATAACGTATTGATTCAAATAGATGATTCTAGATTCAATAATTTAAAAAATAAGTTTGATGGAAAGAATATAAAAACTGAAAAAGAATTAGAAAATGAATTCTATGAATATAAAGGATTGTTAAGAGATCAAAATGGATTTGATTTAAATGATCAAACTACAAATATAGATTATCCATCAGAAAATGTTTTAAAACATATAGAATCAGAAATAGATAATTTTAATAAACTATCAAAGGAAGTAGAAGATGCTAAAGCATCATATAAAGAGCCATCGGCATTTGTTAAAATCTTATTGGTTATTTTTACATTAGGTATTTTCTTAGTTGTGTTAAATAAGAAAAAGAAACAACATGCAGCTTTAGTAAGTCAAAAAGAAAAGGTGGCTAATGATGTTGCTTCAAGTCTTAACGAATTCTTTGCTAAATACAAAAAGAATAGTGGTACATATGAATTAAGATTAGCTGAATTAAGAGATGACATTGATAAATATGCATCTTCTACAAATGAAAATGAATTGAAGAAACAAAAATATGAAGAATTATTAGAGAAAATAAGAAATAAGAAAGAATCTTTAATTTCATATTTCATTCTATTTGGTTATGAAGTATCTGATGTTGAACTAACTTATAACCTATATAAAAAGGATTTATCAGACTATAATGATATGAAAAGAGATGTTGAAAGAAACGAAGAAATCAATAAGGGTATTAAAAAAAGGTCTGACGAGTTTAACAAAACTATCGATACAATATTATTAAAAAATAAAATTATTAGAAGAGAAGATTTTGCTAAGCAATTAACTGAAATAAAGGATAATTTAGATTTCTTTAAGAAATATAATCCTACGTATATTAATAAAAAATATAATGACAATTCAAAATTAAAATATGAAAAGAACATCACATCTATTTTGGATACGTATAACATTTCATATGATAATAATATTGTATTAGTAGTAAATAATATTATTAATGATTTTAAAAAATTCAATAGGGCAAAAGCAGAAAGGATTGATTTAATCGAAAAGAAAGACAAGTTCATTAAGGATAATAACTTAGAAGGATTTGTCTCTGAAAATGTTGAACAGGATGAAGAAAATCTTAGAATCCAGCATGAACAAAAGAAGGCAGAATTAGATACCAAGGATGATGAGATTAATCAAAACGAGGAAAGAATCGCTAAAAGGGATGCAATTAATGATGAAATTAATGTAAATTTAGACTTAATTAAAGACTATGAAGAAAAGATTAAAATAGCTAAATTAGCAGCTGATGCTTTATTATCTGCTCATAAAGACATGGATGAAAAATTTATAAATCCGATAAAAAATTCTTTTGTATCATATGCTAATAAGATTTATGAGAAAATTGGTACTAATGTAAGTATGAACTATGATTATGAAATAAAATATGATGTTAAAGGTCAATTACGAGAATCAAAGGATTTATCTGATGGAGAAAGAGCAATAATGATGCTAGCACTAAGATTTGCGATTCTTGACTCAATGTATCAAAACCATGAGTCATTAATTATTTTAGATGATCCGTTTGTAAGCCTTGATCCTATCAAATTAGAAAAGGCAAAAGACTTAATAAAGGATTTGTCAAATGATTGGCAGATTATATATTTTACTTGTCATGAAAATAGGAATATTTAATTTTATTTAAAAACAGCACTTTTGCAGTTTGATATATTCCCATTTAGGTAGACGCGTGAAATAATTAAATATATTCGCTTCTCCTAGATGGGATTTTTATATGGGAATGGAACTAAATTCATCAATACATAAAACTTCAGGCAGTTCTCTTCTTTGAGAATCGATATAACGGTCCATATAGAGGAAAACTATCAGCGCTGTTAATTGATATCTTCAATTCCAAGTGATTGTATTATAAAATTGTACATGTATATGACTTCTTTCTTTGTTTATTTTTAGACAACTTAATTACAAGAAAAGTCATATACTTTTTAATTGGAAAAAAACTTATCAAACAAGTGGGGGATTATTTTGACCTCCAAAAATTTGATAAGCGAAACGTTAACCAAATTTATTTAGAGAACCACAATAAGTCTTCTTTTGCATATATTTTCTTTTTAAAATGTAGTATTATGAAAAAAAAGGGGAGAAAAAAATGTATATAACAAAAAATAAGAAAAAATTCTTTGTTGAATGTTTAATATATGCACTTATTGTCTATGCGATAGTGATATGCTCTTTTATAATGTGGGCGGTTTATGGTAATCAAATTGAAGCGAAATATGTTAAAGAAGGAGTAAACGTATATTATTCAGGAAAACCTATCTTCAATCCTTTTTGTATATTTGAATATTTAACCACGATTAATTCACTGATTATTGCTACGTCAATATTACTTCTTGGTATAGGAGCATTAGTAAATAGTGATAAGTTTAAAAAAAGAATTTTAAATATTCATATTTGGACGTATGTCACCACGATATTTACTTTTATGTTTATTGCGGTTATCGTATTTGATTTAATCACTGCATTTGAAGCGTATAGAGAACTTTATCCTTTCTTTGGTATTTCCTTTATTTCCATTACAATGTGGACATCACGTTCGTTTTTACATCATTTCTTATACTTCTATTATCTATTACTTTTCAAAGGCTTTAGACCTATAAAAGAAGAAAAGAAAGCATATTATCCTTATATCGTCATGGTATCTTTTTATGTCTTATGGTATGTGATGATTAATATTATAGGAAAATTTTGTCTTCAACCATATGAATGGTATCCTTATATCTTAATAATGCCAAAAGGATTCTTTGAGTTTGCACATCTTACTCCTTCTTTGTTTCTTTATATCGTTTATTATATTGGATTAATCAGTGTGGAAGTGGCGATGTGTTTTACGTTCTATTTTGTTAAGAAATTTTTAAATAAGAAGGTGGCTTGTTAACAAGCCATCTTTTTGCTTCATAGAAGTTTATTGATACCCATAATTATAAGAATTTGTTGATTTATTAAAGAAATGACATTCATTAGAAAGAAATAGATAATATATTATCTATAAGTTGTGATATAGTATTTATAAGTGGAGGTTATTCCAATGTTTTTTGTTTTATTTTTTATTTGGTTATTAATTAACGCGCATTTTGCATGGGATATTCAATTTTTACAAATTGTTTTATTTGGATTAGCTATATCAGCAATAATATATTTATTTGTTATTAAGTTTACGTCTTTTACTTTTAAAGTAGATATATTCTTTATTACTCATATTCATTTATTCCTAGCCTACGTTGCTGTGTTATTTTATAACGTCGTAATTTCTAATTTTAAAGTTATAGTGCTTATTTTAAAACCACATGAAGCTCCTAAACCTTTAATCGTTTCTTTTAACGTTCCTTTAGAAAGCCCATTGTTAAGAGCAATTCTTGCTAATTCAATAACCTTAACTCCTGGTACTATATCTATATCTTGCACAGAAGAACATTTTATTGTTCATTGCTTAAAGAAAGAGTATTTTGATGGTTTTGAAAATTCGCTTCTGGTTAGACTACTTCTTAAAATGGAGGGAAAATAAAAATGAAAAGTAACTACATTTATTCTAATCTCTTTAATTTTAAAGAGGCTTATTCATATCTATTTGGTATTGCATTAATTATTATTGCTATATGCATATTATTTGTTATTGTAAAATCTATTATTGGTCCTCGTATTTCTGATCGTCTTGTTACTATCAATATGATTTCCACTTTAGTAACTTCTTCCATCATCATTTTAGCGGTCCTATTCCCAAATCAAACATATCTTTTAGATGTTTGTATCATTTATGTTTTATTATCTTTCTTATCAGTGTGTGTTTTTGATAGTGTCTATATAAACGTATATCTAAAAAAGAAAAAAGAGCAAGAAAAAAAGGAGGATAATAAATAATGGAATTAGTTCGTTATATTTTTGCATGTTTGTTTATTATTCTTGGAGTTGTAGTTTTCATAATAGGAGTTATTGGTGTTTATCAATTTAAGTTTGTATTAAATCGCATGCACAGTGCTGCTCTCCTTGATACGATGGGATTGTTCTTTGTTGCTTTAGGATGCGCTATTGCAAGAAACTTCGATGCCATAACCATAAAGATTTTAATAGTGGTAGGATTTTTATGGATAACATCACCACTTTCTTCGCATTTAATTGCAAAACTAGAATTTTTCACCGATGAAAATCTAAATGATGAAATCACAAATGATTTAAGTGAAACAAAGGAGGATAACAATGATTCTCGAGATCTTTAAAATTATTTTATTGATATCTTTAATAGTCTGTGCAATCGCCGTTTTCTTCATTAAAGATGTTCTTACTTCTATTGTAGTGTTTATGTCTTATTCTTCCATAATGGCTGTTATTTGGATTCTTTTGCAAGCACCAGATTTAGCAATCACTGAAGCTGCAGTTGGAGCTGGTGTTACCTCAGTTTTATTCTTTATAACTTTAAAGCGCATTAATCAAATAGATGCTTCTTTAAATACGTTAGATAAAAAAAAGGATGGTGATTTCCATGAAGAAAAATAACCATCTTTTAGATGATAAAGAATTGCTACGTAGCGATGATTCTCTTTTTGAAAATAAGAAAGAAGAGAATGTACCTTACAAACCAAAAGTGATAAAAAAGGTTAAGAAAGATACTCACATTGCACTTAAAGTATTTTATTATGTATTTGCTATTTTATATGGAATTGCCATTGTTAGCACATTACTTGCTTGTCTTTTTTATCTTCCTCGCTTTGGCGCAGTTAATAACAATCCAACTTTAAACGATATATATCATGAATATATTGAAAATGGAATCGATAAAACTGGTGCCACTAATTTTGTAAGTGGAATGATTCTTGATTATCGTGCTTTTGATACTTTAGGAGAGTCATTTGTTCTTTTTACTGCAGTTAACTGTGTGTTAATTCTACTTCAAGAGGTAAAAGATAGTAAGAAAAAAGAAGATGAGAAATATCAACCTATTAATGATCCGTTAATAAAATTTGGTTGTTCTCTAGCTGTTCCTTTAATCTTTCTTTTTGGAGCGTATGTAATTTTGAATGGTTCTATTTCTCCAGGAGGAGGATTTTCAGGGGGCGCAATAATGGGTGCAGCGCTTATCATTTATTCCATCGCTTTTGGATTTGAAAATTCTTCTAAATTCTTTAAAGATAAAACATTTAAAGCTGTATCTTCTATTGCTTTATTAACTTATTGTGCATCAAAAACTTATTCTTTTTTAACAGGAGCTTTAGAAGCTGAATCTGTTATTCCTTTAGGCGTGCCTGGAACTATTTTAAGTGGTGGTCTTATCTTTATTCTTAATGTTGCTGTAGGACTTGTAGTTACTTGCACTATGTTTGGACTTTATTCCTTATTTAAGAAAGGAGAAATCTAATATGTTTGAAATGATTACTTCTCATTATGTTGAAGTGGTAGCAATTCTCCTTTTTGGAATTGGATTATCGCTATTAATCTTCCATGTTAATCTTATCAAAAAGATTATGGGATTAAATATTATGGATACAGGTGTCTATCTATTCTTAGCCTCTATGGGATATATAAATGGTGGGAACGCTCCTATATTTGGAGGGGAAGAAGTGATAGATGCATCTAATTATGTTAATCCTATTCCAGCAGGATTAGTATTAACTGGCATTGTCGTTTCTGTTTCAGTAACCGCGATTTCTCTAGCGCTTACTATTCGTTTATATAATGAATACCATACTTTGAATTTAGATGAAATCTATATCAAATTAAAAGAAAAAGATGCAAAGGAGGATGAATAAGATGGAATTATTAATTCACTTTCCTTTATTTTCTATTATCACTTGTTTTGTATGCGTAGTCATATGTTCTCTTCTTCCAAGAAAAGGAGCAAGAATTTGTGCTTTTGTAGCGCAAGGCTTATGTTTGCTTTTTGGTATTGGTACTTTGATTTATACATTAAAAAATGGTACTGTTATCTATCAAATGGGACATTTGAGTGAGGTTGAAGGAGATCCTACTAAATATTATTGGTACAATAATGTCATTCGTTTTGGTGTTATTGAAAGTCTACTAGCTTCTTTCTTTCCACTTGTCTTGTTCTTAGCGTTAAACGGAGGAATTGTAAGTTTAGAGCAAAACGTAGACGAGACAAAAGAAAAATATTATTACGTTTTAACAAATTTAGTTCTTGTAAGTCTATTAGCTCTTGTCTATACCGATGACACCTTTACAGGATATGTATTCTTAGAAATTTCTACTTTATCATCTGTGGGTTTAGTGGCCATTAAGAACAAAGGAAAAACCACTGTTGCGGCGATTAGATATTTGATCTTTAATCTTGTAGGCTCAGGACTATTCTTAATTGGAATTATTCTTCTTTATGATATGACTGGATATTTTATGTTTGAAAAAATACTAGTCGCATTATCTTCTCTTCCTTCGTCATCTAATTTACCTATTACTTGTTCTTTTGCTTTAATTGCAATTGGACTTGGTATTAAGTCAGGATTATTTCCATTTTACTTCTGGATGCCTGATACTTATGGAGAAGCAACTACTTCATCAGCTTCTATAATTTCTGGATTTATTTCTAAAGGTTATATAATTTTATTAATTAAATTTATAGTTCGCGTATTTGGCTTTAGTCATACTTATGTATATTTAGGACAAGAGATTACAGTAGGAGTAGTAGAACGAACAGGAATACTAAATCTTCTATTTATTCTAGGAGCCTTAGGAATGATATTTGGCTCGATATCGGCGATATTTGAAAAGCGTATAAATAAGATGATTGCTTTTTCTTCCGCGGCTCAAATTGGTTACATTTATTTAGCTATTGGAATGGGAGAAGCGGGTATTGCTTGTGCATTATTTCAAATATTAACTCACGCTGTAACTAAACCATTATTATTTACTGCCGCTCATGGATTAAGCGAAGCTTCCTCATCTAAAACTCAATTAAAATATTTAAGAAATTCAGGAAGAAGAAACGTTTTAGCAGGCATTGGTTTTACAGTAGGTGCTTTAAGTATGATTGGCTTTCCTTTCTTTGCGGGATTTGTTGTTAAATATGTTTATATTCAAAGTGCACTAGAAGGAAGTGTGGAAACATATAAACTTGTTGTGGTTATTCTTTCTTTAGTTATATCAACCTTATTAAATACAATTTACTTTATTAGTAATACTGTTAATATCTACTCTGCTCCTTCTATAGAAGTACAAGAAGAGATTAAACAAGAGGGAAGATATAAAAATAAATGGAATTTCATCATTGCCATATGTTTATTTATCGCACTTAATATTGCTCTAGGTTCCATACCACTTATTTATAATATTTTACAACAAGAGATGTTAAATCTAGGAACTATATTTTTTTAGGAGGATGTATTTATGTATGTATTATCATTATTAACTTCATTGATACCGATTCTGATCTCTTTAGTATTATATTTTAAAAAGAACAATAACAAGATTCTAAATAGAATACTTTGTATTGCTCCTCTTGGAATATCATTAATTTTAAATATAGTTATTTGTTTTACAGGACATCTTGAACCGCTAGTGCTATTTAAAATAAGTGAAGATTTATTAATCGTAGCGCAAATTGATACTACTAGTAAATTCTTTGCTATTTTAATTTCACTTATTATGCTTATTGTCACAATCTATTCATTTAAATATTTTGAAGAAGATGAAAGAAAAAATCATTTTGATGCTTTCTTTATGTTGTCATATGCCGCATTAATGATGTTAACTTATTCGGGTAATTTAATTACAATGTATATTTCTTTTGAAATGGTTACTTTATTAAGCATGCCATTAGTACTTCATCAAAAAACAAAAGAATCAATCGATGCTGCATTAAAGTATTTAATTTATTCTGTAGGAGGAGCATTCCTTGGTTTTATAGGTGTTGTCTATCTTTCCTCTTGTAGCGGGAATTTCTTTGTTCTTGGAGGAAGTTTAGTAACATCATCAATCAATAAGAATGTATTTAACGTTGTATTATTATTGATGTTAATTGGGTTTGGTACGAAATGTGGTATGTTCCCTTTACATAACTGGTTACCAACAGCTCACCCTGTGGCACCTGCGCCTGCTTCTAGTATTTTATCAGGAATTATTACTAAATCTGGTGTGATTGCTATTATTAGAATAGTGTATTATGTGGTGGGAACTGAATTTATAAGAGGAACATGGCTTCATTATACTTGGATAATTCTAATCTTAATAACTATTTTGCTTGGATCATTTATGGCTTGTGTACAAAAGAATTTGAAGAAGAGATTAGCTTTTTCTTCCGTATCACAAATCTCTTATGTTCTTCTTGGTATTAGCATGTTTAATACTACAGCTTTACAAGGAGCATATGCTCAAGTTGTGTCACACGCTGTAATTAAAGTGTGTCTATTCTTAGTTGCAGGTGTTCTTATTCATGTGTTACATATTCATAATGTTGATGAATTAGATGGAGTGGGTAAAAAGATGCCTATTACAATGTGGTGTTATACAATTTGTGCATTAGGTTTAATAGGTGTTCCTCCAACATCAGGATTTGTCAGCAAATGGTACTTAGCAACAGGTGCTTTATCAAGCGGATTAAAAGTCGTTGATATAATTGCTCCTATTGTGCTAATTATATCTGCGATATTAACTGCTTATTATTTATTAGATTGTACAATTCGAGCTTTCTTCCCATCTAAAAAAGATGTTAATTATGAAAAGGTAAAAGAAGAGCCACTATTTGTTGTTCCTTTAATTATTTTAGCAAGTGCGACAATACTTATTGGTCTATGTGCTTCGCCTCTTCTTAATCTTATTGCTTCATATATGTAAAAGGGGGGATATCTATGAAAGGAATATTATTGTTAATTCCTATATTGATGCCTCTGGTAACATTAGGAATTTTGAAATTTTATCATATTAAGAATGAAAAATTATTTAAAGGTATTACTTTAAGTGTAGTACTTATAAATTCATTAATAACTTGGATTTATTTATTTTTGTTAAAAGATACCAATTTAGTTATTATTAAATTTTCTTCTCTTATCAATTTTGGATTAAAGTTAGATGGATTAGGAAGTATTTTTGCGGGTATGGTCTCATTATTATGGCCTATTGCAATGATTTACTTATTTGAATATATGAAACATGATGAAAATAGATATGCTTATACTATTTATTATGTTGCTACATATGGGGTAGTATTAGGAATATCATTTTCTGCGAATCTATTTTCGCTATATATATTTTATGAACTACTTACTTTCATTACGTTACCGTTAATTATTCATTACCAAACGAAAGAAGCAAAAAGAGCGGGAAGATATTATTTATATTTTTCTTTGTCTGGTTCTTCTTTAGCCCTTGCTGGACTTGTACTTCTCCTTATAAAAACAGGCACATGTGATTTTACTATGGGAGGAAGTGTTACCACCTCGTCTAATTTAATGCATTTTGCTTATTTATTAACGTTTTTTGGCTTTGGAGTAAAGAGCGCTATATTCCCTTTATGTTATTGGCTTCCAATGGCTGGTGCTGCTCCTACACCAACTACTGCCTTACTACACGCAGTTGCTGTTGTTAAAGCAGGTGCATTTGCTTTGATTCGTGTTACTTATTACAATTTCTCATACAACTTATTGAAGGGTAGTTGGGCTCAGCAAATAGCTTTGTGCTTCATCGCTTTTACAATAGTTTACGGATCAGTTAAGGCAGTTAAAGAACAGCATTTAAAAAGAAGATTTGCTTATTCAACAATTGCTAATTTATCTTATATTCTATTTGGAACTCTTCTTTGTAGTAAAGAGGGATTAATTGCAGCACTTCTTCATTTCCTTATTCACTCTATGACTAAGATTTCCATCTTCTTTGTAATAGGAGCAATAAACGAAACAGCGGGAACTACTTATGTGTATGAAACAAATGGATTAGGGAAGAAGATGCCTATTGCCTTTATTATCTTCACAATGAGCGGATTATCATTAATAGGAATACCACCTTTTGCGGGATTTATCTCTAAATTCTATCTTATTAAAGCAGGATTTGCTTTAGAATCTATCTGGGGTTATATAGGAATAGGAGCATTAATTATCTCAGCTTTACTTAGCATTATTTATGTATTATCTATTACTTCTAGAGCCTTTGTTCGTACTCCTTTAGATATAAGTAAAGACATTGAAGAAAAGGCACATGATATTAGTCTACCATTTATAATTACAAGTGGCTTGATGGCATTATTAACTCTTATTTGTACTTTCTTAACTTCACCTTTAATTGAACTTCTTAGAAATATAATAGGAGGTATTTAATATATGAAATATTTTTTAGTATTATTCTTAATATTATTTCCTATAGTAAGTGGAATAGGTGGATATTTTTTAGGAAAAAAGTTTCCTCGTATTAGGGATTATTTATTTATCGGATGCAATGTAAGTGAAATGCTAGTGATGGTAATTTTAATTCTTTGCTATAGTTCTTTCTCCTCTTCGCTAATATCCATTCCTTATATTGCGGGGCTTGGGTTATCTTTTAGTGTGGATAACTTTAGATTGATATACGCTAGTGTTTCCATCTTTTTATGGATGATGTGTGTTATTTTCTCAAAAGAATATATGGCACATAGTGAAAACAAAGATAGATATTATTTATTCTATGAAATCACTTTAGGAGGAGTAGTTGGAGTTTTCTTTTCACAAGATTTCTTTACTACATTCATCTTCTTTGAAATAATGTCCTTTGCTTCCTATCCTTTAGTAATTCACGAAGAAAATAAAGAAGCGATGAAAGCAGGAGAAACATATTTAGGCATAGCAGTAATTTCCGGTATGGTGCTATTAGTAGGATTATTCTTAATCTACAACCAAGCACAAACTTTAGATTTTACTTTACTTCATAATTATTATAAAAATAATTCTTTATCAAGTATGTCTTTTATTGGGGGAATATTGATTCTTCTTGGATTTGGTGCCAAAGCGGGTATGTATCCTCTTCATATATGGCTTCCTAAAGCTCACCCAGTGGCACCTGCACCTGCGAGTGCTTTATTATCTGGTATATTAACGAAAACTGGGGTATTTGGAATTATTGTTATCAGCGCTTCTATTTTTATGGAAAATGAAACATTCGCTATCATTCTTTTAATCCTTGCTGTGATAACGATGTTCTTAGGAGCATTACTTGGAGTTTTATCAATTAACTTAAAACGTACTTTAGCTTGTTCTTCTATGTCACAAATTGGATTTATCCTTGTCGGATTATCCTTTATGATCTTATTAAAAGAAGAGGGTGGAATTGCTCAATGTGGTACTTTACTTCATATGGTTAACCATTCTCTTATTAAATTAGTGTTATTCCTTTGTAGCGGTGTTGTAGCTATGAATATTCATTCTTTAGACTTAAATGTTATAAAAGGATGGGGAAGAAAGAAGACTTTCTTAAAAATTGTATTTGCTATCGGTGCTTTAGGAATTATGGGTATTCCTTTATTCAATGGATATATTTCAAAAACTTTAATTCATGAAGCTATAGTTGAATATATAAAGGTAAATGCTCTAACAGGAACTTCATTATTTGCTTTTAAATTTGTAGAGTGGGTATTCTTATTTTCGGGTGGACTTACAATAGCTTATATGAGTAAACTATTTGTTGTTATCTTTGTTGAGAAGAATGAAAGTGAAGAATTACAAGCAAAATATGATAGTATGACTCATTATATTTCCCCTTTAAGCAAAGGAGTACTTCTTGTAAGCTGTTCTTTATTACCACTTATTGGAATTCTTCCAAATATCATTAATCTTAATATAATTAGTAAAGCTAATGAATTTTTCCATGTAGAAGCATTTTCTCATAGAATTAATTTCTTTTCTGTTGAATGCTTAAAAGGAGCGTTAATTTCGTTAGTTATAGGTGTTATTGTATATTTCGTATTCATTAGATTACTGTTAAGACAAAAAGGAAAATATATCGATGTTATTCCTTCTTTCCTAGATTTAGAAAATGTTTATCGTTTCATTGTAGTAACTGGAACCTACTATTTTATCGTTTATTTCGTTAGATACATTACTATCGCTATAGATTTTATTTTCTTTGTTTTGAGTAAAACTATATTTAAAGCGCATGTGTATAAATTTGAAGATAAGAAGTTGTCTACTCGTCTTGGTGAATTTATCGACCGACATGCTTCTAATAAACCAACTCATTATTATCAAAAGAAAATCGATTCATTTACATCTACTTTTACTAATTCTATCGGGGAAGAAACAAGTACATATTCATTTGCCTTTGCAATGGTTTCTTTGGGTATAATAATTGTCTTATTATTCGCTTTTATTGTTTCTTTGTAGAATTTAAAAAGATGAGAGTCACTCTCATCTTTTTTAAATCTGATTTTTTTTACTCAATTCATTTTTTACATATTCTTCGTTCATATGTTGAAAGGTAAGCGTATCAACATAAGGTAAACATTCATCAAATACTTCTTTGTTCTCCACAGTCCAGACATTGATAAAGTGATGTTTACAATATCTTTGAACTCTTTTTTCTTTTAGAAATCCATATTCTAAATCTACTCCTTCAAATAGATGACGAAGATGATAAATCCATCGATATTTCTTTTCCTGCGTGACTAAAAGAAGACGAAGGAATCCTTCTTTTTTAAAACGAATCAATGCGCGAGGATCAAAGGAAATAAGGGTGATATTTCTTTTATCTTTAATCACTTTTAATTCTTCTTTTACTTTTTGAGATAAAGGAACATAATTTTTTCTAAAAACTTTTAATTCTAAGACAATAGGCACTTGCTCTTTAACTAGAGCAAGCACTTCTTTTAGAGTAGGAATTTCTTCGTTATCTTTAAGACGATAATTTGTTTTTATTTCTTCTAGCGTTAAATCTTCTATAATTCCTTCTTTATTAGTCATACGTAAAGTAGAGGAATCATGAAATACAACTAGTTCGTTATCTTTTGTTAAGTGAACGTCAAGTTCAATTGCCATTTTAGCGTTTAACGCATTTTTAAAAGCTTTTATACCATTTTCACTATCGTTTGAATTATGAAGTCCTCGATGACATATTCCTTGTAAAATCAAAGGATGTGTCAAAGACTTATATTTATTTTTTTTCATTTTTAGTCCTCTTGATCAAAAGCTTCTAGTAGTCCCTTTGCTATTTTGGTTTTTGAAGTTTTAACATTAGCAACAAACATAAAGGTAACAAGGGAAATTATTAAGCAAGTAGAAGCATATACTGGTAGATAGCCAAAATCAATTGATGGAAGTAACATAAGTGAACCTAAAGCAATTGGAGTAATAGTTTGCGCAGCCATTGATGAAGCATAATAATAACCAGTGAACCTTCCGATTGATTTATGACTACATAATTCAACAACCATTGGGAATGAATTGACGTGAACTAAAGACATTCCAAGTCCTTTAAAGAACCAAATGATATATATTGCAACAGGGAATTTTCCTCCTCCCGCTGCATCTTTTAAAATAGTAAAAGTTAGAATTAACCAAACTATATAAGAAAATAATGATAGTGATAATCCTGATACAACGGTATATTTTCTTCCTATCTTAGAAGCAATTATTCCTCCAAGAGCAAAACCAAGAACAGAACCTAAACCACCGATAAGTGTGTTGACAGCATTTGATGAAGTCGCAGCTTTTAGATGATATACGGTATAGTTACCCATGAAAGTACCAATACCATTATCCGCCATAAACCAAAAGAATTCGGCAACAAGAATAAAGATTAACATACGTCTATTTCGTGCACTTAATTTATCGGAAGAACTTACTTTATCTTCAATCTCAGCAAATTGTTCGCCTCTTTCTAAGTCATCTTTAACTTCTTCTAGCACTTTGTGTTCGTTTATTGATAAACATAATACTACTGCAGAGATAACCATTAATATAGAGGCAACTAAGAAAGGTCCTTCTACTGCCCATATATTGTTGAATAACCATGGATGTTTAGATGTGGTTCCTAAATAATCAGAAAGGACAAATATCATACCAACTATAGTGGCAAAAGCACCACCTATATATCCCATAATGTTAATGATACCATTAGCTTTACTTCTTAGTGGTTTTGGTGTCATGTCAGGCATTAATGCAACTGCAGGGTTTCGATACATCATCATAGTGCAAACTACAATAGCCATTAGGATAATTGATCCTACTATGTTATCGTAATGAAAAAATACTGGAATAAAAGGAAAAGCGATGGCTGAAACTAATGTTCCTCCAATAATATAAGGCATACGCTTTCCAAGACGTGTATGTGTTTTATCAGATAAGTGACCAAATAGCGGTAGTAAAACTAAAGCGGCTAGATTGTCTAAAGCCATCATGATGCCCACTAAATATTGAACTTGTTTTTCGTTTACTGGTGCGTCACCATAAATCGCATCCTTAAATAATTCAGTTAAGAAGGTAGGACACCAAGTGTCGTACACTTGCCATAATAAGCAAATACCAAAAAAGGCAAACCCGATAATTAAGGTTCGTTTATAATTTAGTTTAAATTGTGAATGTTGTTGAATGTTGTTTTCCATTTATTTTTCCTCTTAGTTATATATAAATAAATTATACAAGAAAAAAGAAGAAAGCGAAAGATAGAAAAAAAGTTGAGCAAATTGCCCCCCCCATTAGTACAAATATGATTTCTAAGATAAATGGAGAAATAGATGTAATTATATACCATTTTTTATATTTACTAGCTTTTTCTAATTTTGCGTTTTTCATAGCTCCCCCTTAATCAATATTTATAATATAAAAATTATAAAAATGTAAGTGTTAATAAATACTCACTAATAATGAACAAAGTGTTTAAAAATTACTTTTTTGCTATCTTTAATTGTTGATATAAAAGAATTATTCCCGAAACTAAATAAGCTATCAAAATCAATAAAATAGAGTGTTGTGCAAATATATCAATAAATAAATAACTTAATATAACGCCTAAAACAAAAGATAAAATTACTAATAAATATTTCAATGCGTTATAGATATTCTCCTTTTTATGTTCACAAATTAATAAACCTATATTTTCTGAAACATTTTTTAAGTTTGCACTGCACATTGTGGTTGTTAATTGAATTCTATCTAAATTAGAAAACGATATTAGTTGGATGCTAGAAGCAAAAGATAATAAAGATGTAGAAATAAAGTTGTATTCACCAATACTAATAAAGCTAGAAGCAACGATAAATATAATCACAAAACCAAAACTAACTAGTCTAAATAAATCTATTTTCTTTTTCATATAATTTCTAATAATTACGATAAATATTGTTCCAATGACAAAGCTAATTATCGGAAATAAAAATCTTTTTATAGAACTAATATCATTAGAAAGCAAATGTAAAGTCAAAAAGATTAGATTACCTGTTTGCATAGTAGCAAAAGATCCATCTCTAATTAAATAAGTGTAGCCATCGATAAATCCTCCGCCTATGGCTAATAATGAAATAACTAGTAGTAATAAAAATTTATTTTTTTTCATAACTTTACTCTCTTTTCATCTATATTTTAAATTATTAAGAAAATAAAGACAAGAATCCCCTACTAGAAAGCAAAGAGTTCATTTTACGAGCTCTTTACTTAGTAATATAGATTATATAGAGAATAATTTTTTGACTAAAGAAGGAAGTTCATCAAATGAGGAAACAAAATATTCGTCATCTTCTATTTGACCAAAACCATATGCAGCATGAATAAATTTTTGCTGTGCTTTTTGCGTTTCTTCTTTATCCTTTAAAGTATCGCCAACATATATCAAGTCATCAACATGTTCTCTTTCCTTTAGATACAATATATTTTTCCATTTAGGAAGGGAAGTATCTCCTGCTTGAACAAAGCCCTCAAAATACTCTTCCATATGGCAAGAAGCAATGAAGTTTTCAATATATCCTTTATCAGCATTACTTACAATGTATAAATGATAATCTTTTTTTAGTTGACCTAATACTTCTTTAACGTGAGGGTATAAGGTGCCTGGATGGTCTTGTAAATAAACAAGTTCATAATCATAACATAATTTAAATAGAGCTAAACCTTCTTCTATAGTTTTATCTTTAAAAGCTAGAAGACATGTTTCTTCTGGAGTTAACCCCATATATGATTTGATTTGTTTTAAATCAAAACGATAAGGTTGACCAGCTTTTTCCATAGCGATATTATAAGCTTCTTTAAGTGAAGGTAAAGCATCCCATAATGTTCCATCTAAATCAAAGAATATGGCTCTTTTAATATTTTCTTTCATAAATAATTTCCTTTAACATATCTCTAATTATACATATATTTAAGATATGACAAAAATATTTTTTTCTTATTTTTTCAATACTTTAGAGATAGTCTCTAATAATTGAGGGATATTTATAGGCTTTGCAATATGACCATCCATACCGATAACGTATGCTTTTCGTTTATCTTCATCAAATGCATTCGCAGTCATAGCAATAATTGGAATATCGCAACGAGGATTATTAATAGCTCTAATTGTTTCTGTGGCTTTATATCCATCCATAACAGGCATTTGAATATCCATTAGAACTAAATCATAATAACCGATTTTTGCATTCTTGATCATATCAACACATACTTGACCATTTTCTGCGTGTTCAACAATAAATCCAGCTTCTTCTAAAATGGTAACAGCAATTTCGGTATTTAGTTCATTATCTTCGGCAAGAAGAATACGTTTTCCTTTATATGAAACTATATCCTTATCTTTTATTTCTTCCTGTTCTACTTTTATTTCTTCTTTGCTTGCAATTCTATGATCTAAAGTAACGGTGAATTTAGTACCTACACCTTGTTCACTTTCTACTTCAATTGTACCATGCATTAATGTTACAAGAGTTTTAACAATTGGCATACCTAAACCAGTTCCTACTACTCTTGATTCGGTGGTAGTTTTCTCTCTTGAAAATTCTTCAAATATATGAGGAAGGAACTCTTTGCTCATTCCAATACCTGTATCACTAACTATAGTTTGGAAGCGGGCATATCCTTCTTTACCAGATTCAATCTCTTTGATGATGAGTTTGATTTCTCCTCCGTTAGGGGTATATTTTACTGCATTGCTTATAATATTTAAGTAAATTTGTCTTAATCTAGTAGCGTCACAATAAACATTTTCATGCTTGATATCCATAAATTTTATGAATTTTAAATTCTTTTCTTTAATAGCACTTTCGAATACGGATACTAAATCACTAACAAAATTATTCACATTCCAAACACTTTCTACAATCTCTGTTTGACCTGACTCAATACGAGCCATATCTAAGATATTGTTGATTAAGGATAAAAGGAATGAGGAAGAAGATTTTAATTTTTGTAAATACATTTTACATTTATCTTTTTCGTCTAAATGTTTTTCAATTAGATCCGCGAAACCTAATATAGCATTCATTGGAGTTCTAATATCATGTGACATATTGAATAAGAAGGATGATTTAGCCTTAGAAGCACTTTGTGATTTATTATATGCCTCTTCTAATTCAATATTAGCTTGTAATTCTTTTTTCTTTTGATCGGTAACATCGTTAAAAACAAGTAGACCACATTTGACGATACTTCCTTCAACTTCAGTAGGCACAAAAGTCATTGAAGAATAATTCTCTTCCTTTGAAGTACTATTAATTATTTCAATAACCATATTTGTAATCTTGTTTGGATCATAATTTTTTAGATTGCTTGGATGAAAGAACTGCATAACATCACTGATTTGTTTTTCGTTAATGACTTCACTGATGACATATTCTTTTAGTTCGTTTAGTGTTCCTATCTTTTGACGGGTATGTTTATTAATAGATAAATCTTCGCATCTATCTTGCTCTAGATCTACGAAGAACATAGTTTTAAAAATGTCTCGAGCTGCACTTGTGACATAAGTAGCAATCCTATTTTCTTGAGCTATTCGTTTATTTTTTAACACTTGCATGACGACAATATAAGTGACATAAAAAGCAGTAATAACTAAAATTGCAACTTCTAATGATAAACCGCTGTCTGTGGCAATACTAAATAGAATTTGTGTAGCTTCATAAGGGTAAGTTTGAACGATATACCAATCGATAAATTCAAAGGAAAGACGACTTATATAACCATATGTTTTTCCTTTTTTTGTATTGATTTGGAATAATCCTTCTCCTTTATTGGCGATAGAAGATTCAAATATATCTTTGTTTTTGTCATTGAAATAATAAGAATTTAAGATGCTATTAAAACTATATTTATCTTCTGAACCTTCTAAAATTGATAAAGATTCTTTGTTCATTGATGAAGTAACAATTTTTTTATTACTATCTACTATACATACAGAAGATTGCTTACCATAGAATGTATTATATAAATCAGATGATAAGGAAGATTCAAGATAGAATCCAATTAATATTCCTTCTATATTTGAAGAAGAGTAAACAGGAGCATAGAAACCAATTTGACGTTGACCATTAACTCTTGATTTTTCTACTAAAGTGATTCCTTTATTTCCTTTCATTCCATCGATAAAATAATCTCTATCGCTTAAATTGACATTAGGAGCTTCACCTTCAGATGTGATATCATCTCCCTCTTTAGTGATAAATCTTACATAATTAAATTCAGTTTGCTTTTCTATGTCTTTGATTAGGGATTTACTCTCTTCAACAGAAGAAATTGATTCACCAAATAAATAAGCAATGGATGAAATATTATGTAGTGATGATTCAAATTTAACATTAAGTCTTTGTTGTAAAGAAGTAGTGCTTTCTTTGAGGTATTCCTTATTTCTTGTAGTAATAGATGATTTGTTACGTAAGGTAAACATAAAAAAAGCAGCGACTAAAGAAGCCATTGTTATTATGAGAGGAAGTATTTTAAATATAATGAAATTTTTAAAATCTTTTTTGTTGTTCATCAATTGCTTTTTCATATTTTTTGTTTTCCCTTATCTTTACTTTAAAAGAAAAAATACTCTATTTCAAGTGACTTTTACCGAATAAGGTAGTTATTGATATTATTCTTACTTAAAATGTGCGAATATTATTAATTTTTGCTCTTTTATAGATAAAGTTTGTTTTTGTGGAAATATATGATATATTCACCTATGTGGACTAATTATAGGAGGCATAAAATGTTAGTAGTATCAAATGTATCAATGCAGTTTGGGGGAAGAGTATTATATAAAGATGTTAATCTGTCTTTTACTCAAGGAAATTGTTATGGAGTAATAGGAGCCAATGGAGCGGGTAAATCCACTTTTTTAAAGATTATTTCTAATGAACTTGAACCAACAAGTGGTTCAGTTACTTTAACTGAAAATGAAAGAATGTCAATATTAAAACAAAACCAAAATGAATATGATGATTTTACTCTAGTGGATACAGTTATTCATGGCCATAGTCGTCTAGTTGAAATTATGAAAGAAAAAGATGAATTATATGCAAAGACAGATTTTACTGAAGAAGATGGCATTAAGGCAGCAGAACTAGAAAGCGAGTTTGCTACTTTAGAAGGATGGGAAGCCGATTCTAATGCTAGAAGTTTATTATCAAATTTAGGAATAAACGAAGATAAACATGATTTACTCATGAAAGAAATAGATTCTAAAGAGAAAGTTAAAGTTTTACTTGCACAAGCCTTATTTGGTAATCCTGATATTTTACTTCTTGATGAACCTACTAATAACCTAGATGCTCTTGCTACTAAGTGGTTAGAAAATTTCTTATTTAATTTTAAAAATATTGTTATCATTGTGTCTCATGATCGTTATTTCTTAAACAAAGTTTGTACTCGTATTTGTGATGTTGATTATGGAAAAATTAATCTTTTCGTAGGCAATTATGATTTCTGGTATCAATCAAGTCAATTAATTGCTCGTCAAATGAAAGATAGCAACGCAAAAAAAGAACAAAAGATGAAAGAACTTCAAGATTTTATAGCGCGTTTCAGCGCTAATGCCTCTAAGTCTAAACAAGCAACTTCTCGTAAAAAAGAATTAGAAAAGATAAAATTAGAAGATATTGTTCCTTCAAGTAGAGTATATCCTTATATTGATTTTAAATTTGAAAGAGAGATTGGTAAAGATGTTCTTGAAGTAAATGAAATATCTAAAGAGGGATTATTAAATAAACTATCTTTTGTTCTAAGAAAAGGAGATAAGGTAGCGTTTATTTCTAAAAACACATTAAAAATTACATCACTATTTAATATTATTTCTGGTGTAGATAAAGAATATGAAGGAAGCTATAAATATGGTATAACTATCACCCCTTCATATATTCCAAATGATAATTCATCATACTTTGAAGAAAAAGATCTCACTCTAGTAGATTGGCTTAGACCTTATTCTAAAGATCAAACAGAAACATATATTCGTTCTTGGCTAGGAAGAATGCTTTTTTCTAATGAAGAAGCTTTGAAGAAAGTTGATGTACTATCAGGAGGAGAAAAAGTAAGATGCATGATGGCTAAAACTATGTTAACAAGCGGAAATCTTTTAATTCTTGATGATCCAACCAACCATTTAGACCTAGAATCTATTACAGCTTTAAATAACGGACTTATAAATTATAAAGGCGTATTATTATTTTCTTCACATGACCACGAATTAATTAATACGGTTGCTAATAGAATTATATATCTAGGAGAAGATAAGGTTATTGATAAATATTGTACATACGATGAATTCTTAGAATTGTACGAGAATGAAATATAAAGACTTATTAAGGAATTTTAGCAGGAAGAACATTTACTAACACAAACCTATGAAAGTGTGGCTATCTATTAGATATTTGCACTTTTTCTCTTATAATAAATTTTAAATTTTTTGATTTTGCCCCTATCAAAACACCTTTGAAAACTCCAGTACTATTGAAGAGAATATTTCTTTAGATGTGGGAAACTAATCCAAAAAGATGACGTTTAAACAAACTTTTAGGAATAGAATCCAAAAAGATGACGTTTAAACAAACTTTTAGGAATAGAATCCAAAAACTTTTTATAAAAAATTTAATAAGTGTATAATGATCACGTTAATAAGAACGATCCAACAGGACACATTGGAATTGGATTAACATTATTGATTGCGATTGGTGTGAGGATAGCTTTTGGTTTTGGTAGCAAAACTACTAAACAAGCATATAATGGTGGATATCTGAACTCGGATTTCAGTACGTGGAACTGGAGGGGAAGTGCTGACACTCCAACGTGCTTAGCCGATTGAGCGTCAGAAAAAAGATATTATCATTTAAAAACGTTGTTTTTTTTGAGTGGCTTTTGCTACAATAAAGGAGACTCACCGGTGGGAATCTCATCGGTGCTTTTTTATTTTTTAAGGGGTAATTAATTTATGAAAATATCATTCGATAACGAAAAGTACTTAAAACTTCAAAGTGAAAATATTTTAAATCGCGTCAATCAATTTGGAGATAAGCTTTACATCGAATTTGGAGGTAAACTTTTTGATGATTATCATGCTTCAAGGGTATTACCTGGATTTGAAAAAGATACAAAACTAAAAATGCTTTTAAAAATTAAAGATGATGTGGAAGTGGTTATTGCAATAAGCGCTAAAGATATTATCAAGAACAAAATACGTAATGATATTGGAATAAATTATGAAGGTGAAGTACTTCGTTTAATAGATGCATTTAGAGAATCTTCCTTATTTGTTGGCTCTGTATGTGTTACTCAATACCAAGACGCGCCTACAGTAAATACATTTATAAAAAAATTGAATAATTTGGGAATTCCTACATATAAGCATTATGTAATTGAAGGATATCCTCATTGCATCGATAAGATTATTTCTGAAGAAGGATTTGGCAAAAATGAATATATTAAGACAAATCATAGAATCGTTGTTGTAACAGCACCTGGACCAGGAAGTGGAAAGATGGCAACATGTTTATCACAACTTTATCATGAAAATAAAAATGGTGTGAAAGCAGGATATGCTAAATATGAAACTTTTCCAATTTGGAATTTAGATTTAAAAGATCCTGTTAATCTAGCTTATGAAGCGGCAACCGCGGATTTAAATGATGTAAATATGATTGATCCATATCATCTAAATGCATATGGAAAAATGGCGGTTAATTATAATCGTGATGTAGAAATATTTCCGGTTTTAAAATCGATGTTTACCGCGATTTATGGTCATTGCCCATATCAATCACCTACCGATATGGGAGTCAATATGGCCGGTTTTGCAATTTGTGATAAAGAAGCATCTTCTTTAGCAAGTAAAAATGAAATCATACGTCGTTATTTCCAAGCAAAAGTAGATTTAAGAAATGGTAAGGTTAATGAGACTACAGTCGAAAAAATTAAATGTTTGATGCAAGAATTAAACATTACACCTTTAGATAGGCTTTGTGTTAAAGAAGCTTTAAAAAAGAAAGAATCATCTCAAACAGAAGCGATGGCAATGGAATTAAATGATGGCACAATAATAAGTGCAAAGACTTCTTCTTTATTACTTGCTCCTGCTGCTTTGATATTAAATGCCCTAAAACATTTAGCGGGTATTCCTGATGAATTAACCCTTATTGCTCCTTCTATTATTGAACCAATCTCTACAATGAAAACAAAAATATTAGGAAATAGAAATCCACGTTTACACGCTAATGAAGTGTTAAATGCTTTAGCAATTTCTGCAACAACAAATCCTCTTGCAGATTTAGCAATAAAACAACTTTCTTCTTTACAAGGTTCGCAAGCACATTCTAGTGTCATTCTTTCGGAAGTGGATAGTAATATTTTTAAAAAATTAAAAGTTGATGTGACAACTGAAGATAGAGCATATGCTCATCGTTTATTCGTAAAATAATATATATTTTATAAAAATAAACTTTATTGAAGGAGGAAAATATGAACATAACATTTAAAAAAGTAACATTTTCATATCACGAAGATCCTCTTCTTAAAGATGTTGATTTTACGTTTACTTCGTCTGATAAAATCGGACTAGTTGGAGTAAATGGTGTTGGTAAATCAACGTTATTAAAATTGATGCTAAATCAAGAAAAACCTCAAGATGGCGAAATATTAATAACAGGAGGAGCAAAAATTAACTATTTATCACAAAATGTAAACATTCCTTCTGATAGAAGTTGCTTAGAATATATTTTTTCTTCACTTGATAAAGAAAAAGAGATAAAAGAATATGAAGCACGTTCCATATTAACCAAATTTAAATTAGACCCTGATGGAAGTACTTCTTTTTTATCAGGTGGACAAAAGAAAAGATTAGAATTAGCTAGATGCTTAGTAACAAGATGTGATTTTCTTATTTTAGATGAACCTACTAATCATTTAGATAATGATATGATTATGTATTTAGAAAAATACTTAATAAAATTTAATAAAGGCTTATTTATGGTAACGCATGATCGTTATTTTTTAGAAAGAGTATGTAGTAACATATATGAACTAGATAGAGCCAAAATTTATGTCTATAAAGCAAATTATACAAAATTTTTAGAACTTAAAGCCGCTCGCCAAGAACAAAATGAAAAAGAAGAGAGTCGTATTAAAAAGATGCTACGCATTGATCACGAATGGATGACTCGAGGAGTTGAAGCAAGAAGAACTAAGCAAAAATATCGTATTGAACGATTTAAAGAAATGAGTAAAATAAAATTTCAAGAGACGAAATCATTTGAATTTTCATCCGTTAATACATATTTGGGTAAAAAGATAATCAATATAAAAAACGGAAGCAAAAGTTATGGAAGTCATGAGATTTTTTCATCATTTTCCTTCTCTTTATTAAGAAGTGATCATATTGGTCTTGTAGGAGATAATGGATGTGGAAAAACCACTTTATTTAAAATTATCATGGGCGAAGAAAAGTTGACCAATGGGGAAATAGAACTTGGTGAAACTTTAAGAATAGGATATTTTTCACAACATTTTGATGTGGAAGATGAATCGCTTCGCGTTATTGATTACATTCTAAAAGAAGCAAATGAAATAGAAACACTAGAAGGAAAAATAAGCGCAAAAAGTTTATTAGAACGTTTTCTTTTTGATGGCAAAATGCAATATTCACAAATAAAAACTTTATCAGGAGGACAAAAACGAAGATTACAATTAGTCAAAGTGTTGTCTTCTAATCCTAATATTTTGCTACTTGATGAACCTACCAATGATTTAGATATTTATACTATGGAGATATTAGAGCAATATTTATCTTCATTTATCGGACCGTTAATTTGTATTTCCCACGATCGTTTTTTCTTAGATAAAGTGTGTGACTCAATTCTTTATTATGATAATAAAAAAATACTTACATACAATGGTTCGTTTTCCGAATTTTTAGAAGAGCAAAATAAAAAAGAAACACAAGAAAAACAAGATATTAGAAAAAAAGAAATCTCTAAAGAGACGAAGAATAGTTTTTCATTTAAAGATCAATATGAACTATCTTTACTAGAGAAAGAAATAGTTAAATTAGAACAAAAGATAAATGAGCTTAATTCTTTACTTGAAGAAGAAAAAGAGTATAGTAAGATAGAAGAAATTAGCTCTTCATTAAATAAATTAAATGTAGAGTATGAAGAAAAGACGCTACGTTATATGGAACTACTTGAGAAAAAGGAGAAATAAGTATTATGAAAAAGTATTTAAAAATGATACCCATTATGGCTTATCCATATGCATATTTAATATATGTCATTGTATGTATTTTAACTGGTGTTTTTTCCGCTTTAGAAGAAAATGAAATACTTTTTGATATTTTCTTTATTATTCCTCTTATCTATAGTGCAATATCTCTTATAATTGTTATCATCAATATGATACAAGGAATAAGAGGAAAGTATACTTTAAAAGAATCCGCAATAATTAATGCTTTAACAAAATGCGTACAAATTCCTGGATATATATTTCATTTCATTATGGGGTTAATTGGTTTATTAATGTCTATATGGGGAATAGGGTTTATTATTTGGGCAATCATTATTGATTTCCTTTGTATTGCATTAACTGGTATTTCTTCTTTAGGACTTAGTATAAGACTAATAAAAGAAAAAGTTTTTTCTCCTTTTAAAGGTATATTAATTTTACTAGGCTGTTTTATATATGTTGTGGATGTAGTTCTTGCAATATTTTTATTGATTTATATAGAAAAAAGAGATAGAACTTCCCAATGAGACTCTATCTTTTTTGATTATCCAATAGGTAAGGTTAAATTTTCCGCCCATGATATTTTTTTAAACAGAATTAATCCAATTATCATTTTTATAATATCGATGCTATTGACTATAAGATAAATATATAAAAGATCTAAGGTAGTAAAATAAGAAAGTATCCAAGCAACTGGCACATACAAAACAATCATAAGGCCTGTATCAAAAATAAAAGTGATGAAGGATTTTCCACCTGCTTTCATGATGAAATAAACGGAAGTAGCTATGATTCTAGCAAATAATAATGAACCATAAATAATAATCAATTTAGTGGCTAATTCCTTTTGTAAAGGATCTATTTTATTAAATAAATGAGGAATAAATGGTGAAAGGATTATTAATATAAGTCCGATTGATATCGCACTATAAAATCCTAAGAAGTTTAAATTTTTTGCTTCGTATTTAGCTTTAGAATATTCTTGTGCTCCTAAAGATGAGCCAACCATTACTCCAATTCCTATTGACAAACCATTGATTAAAATCTGAATGATATTGCTAACAGTTGTTACAACTGATATAGAAGCAAGAACGCCATCTCTTTGAGAAAAAGCTAGTGATTGAAGCATAATACCAACAGACCATCCAATTTCATTTATAAAAAATAGAATAGTCTTTTTATTGATACTGTTTATTAAATCTTTATCAATATGAAAACCTTTATATGCCTTAAAACAAAAAGGCATTTTTTTATGGTGAGATATGAGTATGAGAACTATCATCTCTACAACACGAGCAATAAGCGTGGCTAAAGCAGCCCCTTGTCCTCCCCATGGTAATAAGATGATGAATATAAAATTAAAGATTACATTGCATGCAATAGCGCTTAAAGAAGCATACATAGCATATTTGGTTTTGCCGATTTCTCTTAATGAAGAAGAATAAAAAGTTCCAATGGTATAGGGAATATATGATATAGCAATAATGTTCAAATATTTAATTCCTTCAGAAAGAATTATGCTTGAAGAAGAATCTTTTTGGCAATATAAAGCAATAAGATATTTACCAAATATAAATACTATAGGTATGGCTATTATTAGGTAGAGAATTCCTGCGCCTATTTTATAACGAAAACATTGCTTCATATGTTCCTCGTCTTTCGCACCATTAAATTGTTGAATGAAGATACCAGCACCTTCTAATATCCCAAATGCTCCTAACTCAAAAATGAAGGTAACTTCATTTGCTGCATAGACACCAGATACAGTTTCGTTTGATACAGAACCAACCATGATATTGTCGATGAATGTAACTAAGAAGGTGATAAAAGCAGAGAACATTACAGGTAAACTGATTTTAAGGAATCTAATTAAAAAATCTTTATCTTTAAAACAAGAAAACATGATAGCACCTCTTTCGATTTTAAATTATAGCCTAACTAAAAAAGAAGATAAAGGAGAAAATGAGATAAATGAATTAATATAATTAGTCTAGATTATTCAACAAATTCCTTTTAAAGAGAATTGAAATTACTAAAAAGAAGAAATGTAGAAATGTATCTACTAGAAGTAGAAAAGTGAATCTACTAAAGTAATAAAAAATAAATTATACATAAAAAACACTTAAAAATAGGCGTTTTTAAAATGTAAACTACCAGTGGAGTAACAATAAAAACTAGTAGAGTAATCACTTTTTATATGTAGAAAAGAAGGCTTCAACAATATACATCGTTTATAAAAATAATGATATATCATTAATGTAGTCTAAAACGGAGAAATACTTCTCTTCTTTGAAGACAAAAAATGAAAATTCGAATAAAAGAAGAATTGTTCATTTACCATTTTTAAAATTAATATTTTTAGATAAGATAGTTAAAACGAAAGGAGGAACAAGATGAAACGAAAAGAATTTGTTTACGAAGATGAGAATTATGATTTCTTTACCTCTTCAAAAGATGATTTTGTACTAGATAAGAATTTTAAGTACATCCATACAAATATTTTCTACAAAGCATTTAGTTTTGTAGCGTATCGTTTAATTATGACTCCTATCGCTTTTTTTCATACTAAACTCCGCTACCACCATAAGGTGGTTAATAAAAAAGCCTTAAATGCGTGCAAAAAGGAAGGATATTTTATGTATGGAAATCACACCTTAATGGGAGGAGACGCTTTTATTCCTTCACTTCTTGCTTTTCCAAAAGACGTTTTCGTGGTAGTAAATAGAGCAAACATCGCTTCTAAATGGAGTAGGACTTTTATTTTAATGAACGGAGCTTTGCCTATTCCTTCTTCTTTAAAAGGGATGAAGAACTTCTATGATGCAATTTCCTATTTAATAGCGAAAAAGAAAGTAATTCAAATATATCCAGAAGCTCATATCTGGCCTTTCTATACCAAAATTCGTGATTATGATAAAGTCTCATTCCGTTATCCGTGCTCTCTTGGCGCTCCTGTATATGCTTTTACAAATACATTTACCAAGAGAAAGTTTTCTTCTTTTCCCAAAGTTACCACATATATTGATGGGCCTTTCTACCCGGATATGGAAATGGAGTTAAAAGAAAGAGAAGAAAAACTTCACAATCAAGTTATTAATGCGATGAAAGAAAAGAGTAAATTTTCTACTTATGAAGTTCACACTTACAAAAAGAAAGAAGGTGAACATTATGATTAATCTTATGTGTGCTGGAAATGTAAAAGTGCTAGATGGAATGATCATTATTTGTATATCTTTATCTAAATATTGTAAAGAAGCAATTAATCTATTTGTTCTTACCATGGATTTACGCGAGCAGAATAAAGATTTTATTCCTATAGATAAAGATCAAGCAACCAAATTAGAAAACATATTAAAGAAATCAAATAATGATTCGAAGGTAACATTGATTGATTTTACAAATGAATATAAAAAAGATTTGGAAGGAGCTAATAAACTAAATCGATATACTCCTTATGCACTTCTTAGATTATATGCCGATATGATGGATGAAATACCAGATAAAGTCTTGTATGTAGATACCGATGTAGTTTTCGCTCAAGATGTAAATAAGTTATATTCTATCGACGTAAGTGATGTAGAACTAGCGGGAGTTAAAGATTATTATGGCCATATTTTTATTGGAAGAGAATATATGAACTCTGGAGTGCTCCTACTTAACATGAAGAAAATAAGAGAAACAAAAATGTTTCAAAAAGCACGTCAGATGGTATTAACCAAGAAAATGTTATTCGCAGATCAAGATGCCATAAATAAATTAGTGACAAAAAAGAAATTATTACCATATTGTTTCAATGAACAACATAAAGAAAAAGATGATACAGTAATTCGTCATTTTTCCAAAACCTTAAAATTTTTTCCTTATTTCTCTACCTTAAATATTAAACCTTGGATGGTGGAAGAAGTAAGAAATGTATTACATATAAATTGTTTTGATGATATTTTGAATGAATATCAAAAAGTGAAAGGAGAATTTTTATATGAATAAATTTAATAAATTACATTTAGAAGAAATCCCAGTTGTATTTAGCTGTGATGATAATTATATACCTTACTTAACTGTTGCCATAAAATCTTTGATTGATAATTCATCAGATAAATATTTTTACTTAATCTATATTTTTCATAACGGAATAAGCGTTTCAAATCAAAATGTAGTTAGAAAGTTTAATAACAATAATGTTAAGATTCAATTTATCAACGTTAAAAGAAAATTGTCATCATTAACTAAGAATTTGCATTTAAGAGATTATTATAGTGAATCTATCTATTTTAGATTATTTATCCCATCAATTTTTAAAGACTATGATAAAGTAATTTATTTAGACTCTGATATGGTTATTTTAGATGATGTTAGTAAACTTTACCATATTGATTTAAAAGATAATCTTGTAGCAGCGGTATCAGACGCAGTTGTGGCTTTAGATGATAACTTAAAAGATTACGTGGTTAACTATGTGGGTGTAGATAAAGCGGAAGATTATTTTAATTCAGGAATGCTAGTAATGAATGTAAAAGCATTTAAAGACGCAAAAATCGAGGAAAGATTTATTCATTTGTTAAATACTTATTGTTTTTCCACTGTTGCTCCAGATCAAGATTATTTAAATGCACTATGTAAGAACAGAGTACTTCATTTGCCTTCATCCTGGAATAAGATGATGATGGATAGCAAGAAAGAAGATGAATTACATATCGTTCATTATAATATGTTTTTAAAACCATGGTTATATAAAGGCGTTAGATATGAAGATTATTTCTGGAAATATGCTGTGAGAACTCCTTTCTATTTCTCTTTAAAACAAGGACAAGTAGATTATTCAAAAGAAAAACAACAAGAAGATTTAGAATGTTCCAAAAAGATGGTTGAGTCAGCTTTAGAATTTCTAAAAGACGATAATTCATTTAAAAACGTTTTAGCGTTACAACAAGCAAAATAAAGATGCCAAATATGAAACAAGAAGAATTACAACAAAAAAAGGAGTATCGACAAAAAGTTGCTGCTTTGATCGAGGAAAAAGAAAGACAAGGAGGAGAAGCTTTCTTTGAAGATGTGGAAGAAGATGCTCCTTCTAAAAGCATCGAACCGGATGAAGTAGATTATTTACAAAAGAAATTATCCACACGAATTAAAGCGCGAATTGCTGAATTATTTGCATCTATGCTTTATAAGAAAGTAAAAAAAGAGAATAAACTAAAGATTGTGGGACTTGAAAATTTGAAGGGTTTAGAAAGTGGAGCAATTATCACAGGAAATCATTTCCATTATTTTGAATCAGCAGGCGCTATTGCAGTTCGTAACGCTTTAAAAGGGAAGAAACTATACCGAGTGGTAAAAGAAGGAAATTTCTATATGAAAGGATTCTTTGGTTTCTTACTTAAGAATACATCTACTTTACCTTTGTCATCTAATATGAAGACGATGATAAAATTTAATAAAGCTGTTGATACTATTTTAAAAAATGGCGATTTAATATTAATTTATCCAGAACAGGCAATGTGGTGGAATTATCGTAAACCACGCCCTCATCGAGTTGGAGCTTCCTTTTACGCTGCGAAGAATAATGTGCCAATAATATCTTATTTCATTACTATGGAGGATGGATTAAAAAAGGATGAATTAGGTGATCCTATTCAAAAATATACGGTTCATATCTTACCTTTAATTTATCCTGATGATTCTAAAACTATCAAAGAAAATGAAGAAGAGATGACAAGGAAAAATTATGAAGCTTGGGTCAAAGTTTACGAAGAGACTTACCGAACCAAACTTACTTATTTATGTGATGAAAACAAATAAAAAGAATTGCTACATTGGAATGTGTAACAATTCTTTTTGTGTTTATTAATGTCAAAAAATTTATATTTAATGATTTTTTATAAAAATAGTATTTTTGATTATTGTTTTCTTGAAAGGTATTGCATCCAAACAAATAAAACAAGCACAACTTGGACAGGGATGCCAAGAATAAACAATAGCCAAAGATTAAGTTCTAACCATTGTAAACAAATGGAAGCGATTAATGTCCAAATAAATATCGTGGAAAGAACTAAACCATATGTGATGTTGTGATACCATTTTAAATTGAAAAATTGAAGTAAAGCGCAAGATGCTGGTATTGCCCAAACAAATACTTGCCAAACAAAAGTAGGTGGAGTAACGAAGCACGCATTATATAAGAAAATAATGGTAGCAAGAATCCAAACAAATGCACAACCAAGAAGATTGATACATAATTGAAGTTTAGGTTTTTGGCTTTTAGCCTTCATAACCTTGTCGTTTTGATCATGTTCCTCTACAAAGTACTGAAGTGAAACTCCAAATAAAGATGCAAGTTGTAAAAGAGTTTCAATATCAGGTGTCGATTCGCCCCTTTCCCATTTAGAGACCGTCTTGTTTGAATAATTGATTTGTTCTGAGAAGGTGATTTGAGTATATCCTGATGCCTTTCTCAATTCGCTAATGTTTGTAGCGACGATTTCTTTAATATCTTTCATATTTTTTATTATAAATAAAGATTTAATTTTTTTCAATTTTTTTAAATATTAAAACCAAACTAGCTCTTTATTGAAATAATCTTGCTTATATGATAATATTTAGCAGTATTTGAAAGAAAGATATAAAATATCTTAGAAAGGAAAATGTAATTATGGAAAAAGAAAAATATTACATTACCACCGCAATTGCTTACGCTTCTGGTAAACCACATATTGGTAATACATATGAGATTATTTTGGCTGATGCAATTGCTCGATATAAAAGACAACAAGGATATGATGTCTATTTCCAAACTGGAACTGATGAACATGGCTTAAAAATTGAAGAGAAAGCTGCGAAAGCATTTTCTACTCCAAAGGAATATGTTGATAAAACTGCGGGAGTAATTAAAAATATTTTTGACTCTGTTAATGTTACTTATGATAACTTCATTAGAACTACTGATGAATATCATGAAAAACAAGTTCAAAAAATATTTAAGAAAATGTATGACAAGGGAGATATATATAAAGGATATTATGAGGGTATGTATTGTACTCCTTGTGAAGCCTTTTGGACTTCAAGTCAATTAGTCGATGGAAAATGTCCAGATTGTGGAAGAGAAGTTAAACCTGCGAAAGAAGAAGCTTATTTCTTCAAAATGAGCAAATATGCAGATAGATTAAAAAAGCATCTTGAAGACAATCCAGATTTCATTCTTCCTATTTCAAGAAGAAATGAGATGGTAAAGAATTTCCTAGAACCAGGGCTTCAAGATTTATGTGTTTCTAGAACCACATTTAAATGGGGTATACCTGTAGATTTTGATCCAAAACATGTCACTTATGTATGGTTAGATGCATTAACAAATTATATCACTGGTATTGGTTATGACGCTGATGGAAATCATAGCGAATTATTCAAGAAATTATGGCCAGCTGATATTCATGTAATTGGAAAAGATATCGTTCGTTTCCATATGATTTATTGGCCTATATTTTTAATGAGTTTAGATATACCTTTACCAAAGCATATTTATGGTCATCCATGGCTTCTTCAAGGTGGAGAAAAAATGAGCAAGTCTAAAGGAAATGTTATCTATGCTGATGATGTAGAAAAAATCGTGGGTGTTGATGGTACTAGATATTATTGTCTTCACGAAATGCCTTATGAAGCAGATGGTACAGTTACATGGGATCTAATCGTTGAAAAATATAATGTCGATTTGGCAAATACAATGGGTAATTTAGTTAATCGTACATTGTCAATGTGTAAAAAATACTTTAATGGCGTAATTTCAAATAAACATGTTGAACAAGATGTAGATCAAGAATTGAAAGCTCTTGTAACCAGTATCAAAGGCAAAATTAAAGAAAAGATGGCTAAAGATAGAATCGCAGAAGCTTTTGACCAAGTATTTGAAATCTTTAGAAGATGTAACAAATATATTGAAGAAACTCAACCTTGGGCTCTTGCAAAAGATGAAGCCTTAAAAGATAGATTAGAAACAGTAATGTATAATTTAGTGGAATCTATCATCATCGGAGCTTCATCAATTGCTCCTTTCTTACCAGAGACTAGTGTAAGAATGTTAAAACTTGTTAACGCTTCTATTAGAAACTATGAAGATTTAGATAAATTTGGTTTACTAGAAGATAATCATAGTTTAAGTGAGGAACAAGAAGTCTTATTCGCGCGTTTAGATATCAAGGAAGTTAATGAACAAGTTCGCCTAATTCAAGAAGCACAAAAGAAAGAATATGAAGAAGAAGTTTTCTTAGAACCTCAAGAAAAAATTACAATCGATGATTTTGCTAAAATCGAAATGAGAGTAGGTACAATTTTAGAATGTGAAGCAGTTCCTTCTTCTAAATTACTTCATGAGATTGTTTCTATTGGAGGAGGAAGAAAAATTTCTGTACTTTCTGGTATTGCAAAACATTATTCGCCACAAGAATTGATTGGTAAGAAAGTCTGCGTTGTTATCAATTTACCTCCAAGAGTAATGAAGGGCTATACTTCAGAAGGCATGATTATATGCGCAAGTGATGCAAGTGGTAATTTATCAATTGTATCTCCTTCAAAGGATATGAAAGACGGATCCAAATTATCATAAAAGAATATAACTCAATGGTCGCTTTGATTTCATTGAGTTTTATTTTCTTAAAAAAAGTATTTTATTGTATAATAGAAAAAGGAAGTGAATTATATGGATATTATCGTTGTAGGTGGAGGAGCAAGCGGACTATTTTTTAGCCTCAATGCAAGTAAAAAAGGTCACAATGTTACCGTTATTGAAAGAAATGAAAAAGTTGGTAAAAAGTTGTTTATCACAGGTAAAGGTAGATGCAATGTAACTTCAGATAGTGATAATAAAACGATTATGAATCATATAGTTAATAATCCTAAATTCCTATATTCAGCCTTGAATAGATGGAGTAGCGTAGACACAATAAACTTCTTCTCTAGCCATGGTTGTCCTTTGGTCACGGAAAGAGGTAATAGAGTATTTCCTCAAAGTGGTAAGAGTTATGATATCATTCGTACACTACATTCAGAATGTATTAAAGAAGGCGTGATATTTATCTATAAAGAAAGAGTGATAAGTGCATATAAAAATAATGAAAGATTTGTAGTAAAAACTCAAAATGGCAGAATCTTTCAAAGCGATGCATTAGTTATTGCTACTGGCGGTAAATCATATTCAGCGACTGGCTCTAGTGGAGATGGTTATCATCTTGCATCTTCTTTTTCTCATCATATTATTAGTCCAGTTGGCGCACTTGTTCCTTTAAAAGTAAAAGAGACAATACCTTCTAGCCTTTTTAATTTGACTTTAAAGAATGTTACTTTAAAGGCTAGTGGAGAAAAGTTTTCTTTTTCTGAATTTGGTGATTTAGAATTCTTACCTTCTTCTTTAACTGGACCAATAGCGTTAACTCTTTCATCCTATATAAACAGAAAAGATAATGTTAAATTAGAATTAGATTTAAAGCCTGCTTTAAGTGAGGAACAATTAACAAATCGTATCTTACGAGAAATAAAGGAAAAAAGGAATAGCGTAGTTCTCGACTTATTAAAAACTCTCCTTCCTATCAGTTTCATTTCTTTGTTTTTAAGTAAATGTGATGTGGAAGAGAATAAAAGCCTTGATGTATTATTAAAAGAGGAAAGAGATAAGATTGTATTGTATCTAAAACACTTTCCATTTACCTATGCAGGATTAGATAACATCGACCATGCTATTGTAACTAGTGGAGGTGTTGATGTTAAAGAGATTAATCCATCTACGATGGAATCTAAATTAGTGAAGAATTTATTCTTCATTGGCGAAGTTATTGACGTAGATGCACTAACTGGTGGATTTAATATTCAAATTGCTTTTTCAAGTGCATATCTTGCTTCAGAAGCATTATAGGAGGAGAAAAATATATGGAACAAAGAAAAGTATTATCTTTAGAACAAGAATTTTATATGATTGCAAAGCCAATCGTGGAATCTGAAATTTTTCAATCTCAAAAAGCTTATAAACATCATAAGTATACAAACGTTTATGAACATGTTTTAAGCGTTGCATATGAAGCGTTCCTTTATGCAAAAAGACATAATGGATATAATTTAGCTGCAGTTGTTAGAGGAGCTTTACTTCATGATTTTTATCTTTATGATCGTTATGCTCCACGTGAACAAACTCATCGTAAAGGATTGCATGGATTTACTCATCCTCGAGTAGCTAAAGAAAATGCAAATAAATATTTTGATATTTCTGAAAAAGAAGAAAATATTATTTTGTCTCATATGTGGCCTCTTACTTTCTTTACGTTCCCTCGTAGCAAAGAAGCATGGCTTATTGTTAGAATCGATAAACAAATTGTTAGAAAAGAAAGTAAGATTAAAGGACCCGTTTATCAATTTAAAATTATTAAAGAAAATGTTAATGTATAAAGAAGGATTATTTATATGGAAAAGACTAATGTAATGCGTTTATTGGATGCTGCTTCAATATCCTATAAAATTCATTGTTATGATAAAAATGTTACAGATGGAGTTAGTGTTGCTCATCTTTGCGAAGAAAATGAAGATCAAGTGTTTAAAACATTAGTAACTATTGGAAACGATAAAAATCATTATGTTTTTTGTATTCCTGTAAATAGTACACTAGATTTAAAAAAGGGAGCCAAAGTAATAGGAATCAAGAATATAGAAATGATACCTCAAAAAGAATTATTGCCACTTACTGGATATGTTCATGGTGGTTGCTCTCCTATTGGTATGAAGAAACCATTTAAAACAGTTATTAATGATACTGCTTTATTATTTGATTATATTTGTGTATCAGGTGGTAAAGTGGGGTATCAAATCAAAATAAATTCCGAAGAATTATGTAAATATGTGAAAGGATCATTTGCTGATGTCATTAAATGAAAGATCTCAACATGATAAACATGAAATCCTTGCTCCTGCTGGAGACAAAGATTCTTTAATCGCCGCTATAAATAATAATGCGGATGCAGTTTATTTAGGTCTTGATGATTTTAATGCGCGTGTTAAAGCAGAAAACTTTTCTAAGGATAATATTGGTGAAGTAGTAAGATACGCTCATCTTTTTGGAGTGAAGGTATATGTTACAATCAATATATTGATAAAAGAGAATGAATATCCTTCTTTGATTGAAGTGATAAAAGCATGTGTAAAAGCAAAAGTAGATGCTTATATTGTCCAAGATCTAGGCGTAGCGCGTTTAATTAGAGAATGTTTTAAAGGCGCGGTATTACATGCTTCCACGCAAATTGGGGTTTCTTCTTTACGTGGGGCTTTAGTTCTTCAAAAAGAAGGTTTTACTCGCGTTGTTTTAGCGCGTGAAACTAAAGAAAGTGAGATTCGCCTCATTAAAGAACATACGTCTTTAGAAATTGAATATTTCGTTCATGGTGCTTTATGTGTTTCTTATTCAGGTAATTGCTATTTATCTTCTTTTAATCATCTACAATCAGGAAACAGGGGAAGATGTTTACAATTATGTAGATTAAAATATGGGTGTTCCGCTTCTAAAAAAGGATATTTATTAAGCGCACGTGATTTATGTTTGTTAGAACAAATGGAACGACTTCTTGATGCTGGTGTTACTTCTTTTAAAATTGAAGGAAGATTAAAAAGAGAAGGTTATGTTGGTTTAATAACTTCAACATATGCATCGCTCCTTGACGCGATAAAGAATAAAAAAGATTTTAATATTCCAGATGCTAAAAACGATTTAAAAGAAGCGTTTTGTCGGGGCGATTTTTCTTATTCAGCTTATTTAGATAAAGGTGTTCCTTCATCTATTATTGAAACTAAATATCAAAATCACACGGGAGTAAAAATAGGAAAAGTAATAGAAGTAAGAAAATTCAAAGATATTTTTCAAATAGATGTTTTTTCATCTCATCAAATACGTCAAGGAGATGGCTTAAAATTCTTTACTCATGGACAAGAGGTAGGTTCTTTAGGCGTGGGTAATGTAGAGATTATAGGAAACAAAAAATATCGTTTATATTCAAAAAATAAGGTAGATATCAATTCCGATGTTCATCTTATATTAAATGAAGAAAAAGAAGAGAAAATATTAAATACTATTAGACGAATTCCTTTAGAAGTAAATGTAAAAGCTTATTTAGATCAACCATTAGAGATTTCATTTAAATATAAAGATGAAGAAATAAGTGCTAGAAGCGATTATATTTTGCCAAAAGCAAAATCTAAATCTATATCTAAACAAGATTTACTACGTAATATTGATAAATTTGATAAAGAACCATTTTTTATTAAAAAATTTGAATGTGATATAGATGATGTTTTTGTTCCCCTAAGCGTTATTAATGATACTAGAAGAAAAGCTGTTTCTTTGATTAAAGAGAAAATCATTTCTTTTGAAGAGAAAAATTTAGATGTTAGAATAGATGAAAGTGCTATTGCAAATTTTTTGCAAAATAAAGAAGTATCTTTTAAAGAAGATAAAAGAATAATTATTATTGATAATAATGTTGACATTGCATCTATTAAGAAAATTGATGATTTTTCTTCCTATATCGTATTTATAAGTGATAATACATTTAATGCTAAACATTTATGTAAAAGAATAGAAGAATTAAAAAAAGAACATGTTTCTCATATAGGAATCAATGTACCTTTAATCGTGGAAGAATCAGATTATAAGGAATTAGATAAAGTGGTAGAGAAATACCCATATATCTATTTGCTTGCATCTAATATCGGAGTTCTTTCTTATATTGATAAGGGAATAAAGGTTATCGCTTCTTGCTATTTAAATATCATATCTTCATACGCTAAAACATCTTATTATCATTTAGGAGTAAGTGGAGTGATGATGTCTTTAGAAACTTCTAAAGATATTCTTGATATCAACAAAGATACATATTATTATTCACTTGGATACAATACGCTTATGAATTTTGCTCATTGTCCATATAAAACTGTATATAACAATGAGTGTTCATCTTGTCGCTTTGATGATAAATTAAAGTATCAAGATGAAAAAAATACATATACTATGAGAAGAATAAGTTCCTCTACATGTCACTTTGAAATGTTATCTTCTTATTTACTTAATACTTTATTTAAAACTAAAAATAAAATATGCGTAGATTTAAGAGGATTACATGAAGATGAGATTATGAGGGTAATAGAAAGTTTAAATACTTCGTCTTCTCTACAAATAACCTCATTAGAATATGTAGGCTTATTGAATAAAGAAATTAAATAAGAAAGGACCAGTTTATGAAAAAGATTATAAAAGCATCGTTGTTACTTGTACTACCTTTTATCGCGGTATCTTGTGGAAAAGGAGGAAATACTTCTTCATCCGCGCCTTCATCGTCGCTAACAACAGAATCTATTACAACAACAGAAACTGTTACAACGACAACAGAAAATATTCCATCAACAGATGTAAATAGTGAATCAACCAGTAGTGGACCAACGGAAGTAAGTAATTTACCTTTTATTTAAAAATCACAAAAAAAAAGGATGCGGCCTTTAAGGTACGCATCCTTTTTATAATAAAGGAGCAAAAATACGGACAATTGCTTGAATGAAACGTTTCATTAATGGTTGTTTCATTTCATCTTTTTTAATTTCAATTGATTTTTCAATGGTTTCCTCTATATCCTTTTTTAAATCCACTAAACATTCACAATCATACATCCATACTCCATTTTCAAAATGATGTACAAGACTTCGATAATCAAGATTGATGGTGCCTATCATTCCAAATTTATCATCAACTAGATAACTTTTCGCGTGAATAAAACCAGGAGTATACTCATATATTTTCACACCAGCATTTAATAAGCGATGATAATAACTTTGTGTCATTACAAACACTAATTTCTTATCAGGAATATGAGGAACAATAATACGTACATCAACACCACGTAGTGCGGCATTTTCAATACTTGTGCAAAGATCATTATCAATAATCAAATATGGAGAAGTCATATATGCGTATCTTGTTGCCATATTAATCATATTTTGAATAACAATTTTTCCGATACATTTTTGATATATTGGTTTTGGACCATCGCCAAAAGGTACCATAAATCCTTTGCATGTTATATCTTGGGAAGGGAATAGTTCAGTTTGTTGAATATCGATGTTTTTAGTGTTTATTACAAAATCAATTAAAAATAATTTTGTAAATTCTTTAACAGCTTCTCCTTCAAGACGAATCGCCGTGTCTTTCCAATGACCATATTTATTAATTTTGTTAATATATTCATCCGCTAGATTGATGCCACCGGTATAGCCAATTCGTCCGTCGATTACAGTAATTTTTCTATGGCTTCGATTATTAAATTCGCTATTCGCACTTCCTTTTAGAAAAGAAAATGGAACTGCTGAAATTCCGTATTTTTTTAAAGTGGAAAAATATAAACCAGGAAGAGTTTGCATACAGCCAATGTCATCGTATACTACTTTTACTTCTACACCTTCTTGTACTTTTTCTTTTAATATTTTTAAAATGCTGTTCCAAAATATTCCCTCTTCAATAATGAAATATTCCATATAGATAAATTTTTTTGCTTCCTTTAAATCTTCTATTAAAGAAACCATCATTTTTTCTCCAAGAGGAAAATATGTTTGTTTAGTATTAGTAAAAAGATGAGTTTCTCCTATGTTACAAATTAAACGAGCTTGTGAAGAAGCTTCCATAGATTCTTTTTGAAGAAGATTTAATTCTTTTTCATCATCTTTTTGATAAAAAGAATCTTTAAGCTTTTGTAAACGACGGAGATATTTCCTTTTTAACTTACGTGAATAGAATAAAAAATAAAGCATAAAACCTGCGATTGGTATAACTAAGACGAAGAATAACCAAGGTATTTTATAATCTGGATTATCATCAGAAGCAATAATTCTTACAACGCACACAATTTGAGCAAGAAAAGCTAAAAATGAACAATAAGGGAAGATATAACAAAGAACGCAAACAGAAAGAAGAATAGCTAAAACCTCGACAATGGTAAGAAAAATGGCGATGGTATAGCGAAGAGGAATATAATTAACATATGTTTCAACTTCTTGATTACTAACTTTGTAACGAATCTTTCTTTTCATCTTTCTCCTCCTTAAAAATATCCTTTAGATGAGTTATAGCACGTTTATTAAATATTTTAAACAGTACCAATGAAAAAAATGTCGTAAAAAATTAGCACTTAAATGTTGACAGTGCTAAAAAGTGTATTATAATAGTATTAGCACTTGCCTAAGAGAAGTGCTAAAGGAGATTTATTGATATGAGTGAAATTAAAGAATTTAAAACAGAATCAAAAAGATTATTAGATTTAATGATTAATTCTATTTATACAAATAAAGAGATATTCTTAAGAGAATTAATCTCTAATGCAAGCGACGCTATTGATAAATATCATTATATGTCACTTACAAATGATAAATATGAAAAAAGAAATGATTATAAAATAAAAATAGCTGTAGATAAAGAAAATCGTATGATATCCATTGAAGATAATGGTATTGGTATGACATATGATGACTTAGTACAACATCTTGGTACAATCGCAAATTCTGGCTCTTTGGAATTTATGAAAAAATTAGAAGAGAGTGAAAATAAAAAAGAAGATATTGATATCATCGGTCAATTTGGTGTTGGATTCTACTCAGCATTTATGGTTGGAAAAAAGGTGGTTGTAGAGTCAAGATCACCTGATGCTTCAACAGGCTATAGATTTACTTCTACTGGAGAAGATACATACGAGATTGAAGAATGTGAAAGAGATAAAGTTGGTACAATTATTAAAGTTTATTTAAGAGAAGATAGTGAAGAAGCTTCTTATTCCTCTTTCTTGGAAGAATGGACAATAAAGAGTCTTGTTAAGAAATACTCTGATTATGTAAGATATCCAATTACTATGGAAGTGAGTAAATCTAAACCAAAGCTAGATGCAGAGGGAAAAGAAATTGAAGGGGAAAGAGAAGAATATAAAGAGGAAGAAACATTGAATTCTATGATTCCTTTATGGAAGAAGAATAAAAAAGATGTTACTAAAGAACAATTGAATGAATTCTATAAAAATAAATTCTATGATATGCAAGATCCTATCGTATCTACTTTAGTTAATGTCGATGGCAATATTTCTTACCAAGCTTTATTATATATTCCTCATGATGCTCCATATGGACTATATACAGATAAATATGAAAAAGGACTTCAATTATATTCAAAGGGTGTATTTATCCAAGATAAGTGTAAAGAATTACTTCCAGATTATTTAAAATTTGTTAAAGGACTTGTCGATTCAGCGGATTTATCACTTAATATATCTAGAGAAATCCTTCAACAAAATAAACAACTTGAATTAATTGCTAAAAACGTTGAAAAGAAGATTCTTTTTGAATTAAGTTCTTTGATGAAAGATGATTTTTCTAAATATGTAGAATTCTTTAATACATATGGTACCCATCTAAAATATGGTATTTATGCAGATTACGGCATGAAGAAAGATATGATTAAGGACTTATTGATCTATAAAACTTTAAATAGCGATAAGGAAATCACTTTAAAACAATATAAAGAAGAGATGAAAGAAGGACAAAAGGTTATTTATTACGCTTCTGGAAAAACTAAAGAAGCAGTCCTTGCAATGCCTCAAATGGATATCATGAAGGAAAAAGGATATAACGTTTTAGTTCTTACTGATGATATTGATGAATTCGCTCTTATGATGATGAAAGATTATGATGGAGTTGAATTTAAATCAATTGCTTCCTCTGATATAGATATCCTTTCGGAAGAAGATAAGAAAAAGATATCTGATTTAAAAGAAAGTAAGAAATCTTTATTTGATAAGATGAAAGAAATTTTAAAAGATGATGTTTCTGAAGTTAGATTAAGTGAAAGACTTGTTTCTTCTCCTGTATGCTTAGTAAGCGGTGAAGGATTAACTCTTGAAATGGAAAGAGTACTTCAAGAAAATCCAGAGAATAAGGATGTTAAAGCAAGTAGAATCTTAGAGATAAATCCTCATCACGAATTATTTAAAGCCATTGAAAAAGTTTATGAAGAAGATGAAGAATCATTATCAAAATATGCTCATCTTTTATACAATCAAGCATTACTAATTGAAGGAATGCCTATTAAAGATCCAGTTGCATTCTCTAAAGATATGTGCGATTTAATGATTAAAGCTGCTAAATAGATACATCAACCTATGAAGGTATGACCTTTATAGGTTTTTTTGATTCAAAGTAAGAACTATATGCTCTTAAAATAGCTTATGTTAGGTTTTTCACTACGATTCTTGTGGTTAAATAAGTATTCTTTTTATCTATCTTCCTATATGATGAATTTATACTAGGATTATGATATGATAGGCTTTAGAAAAATTATATAAGAAAGGGAGATGTATTAATGAAAAAATCATTTATTTTATTTGTAGCGGCATCTTTATTGTTTGTTTCTTCTTGTGGTGCAAAAAAAGGTATTAGTGGGAATTCTTCTTTCTCCTCTTACTTATCTTCTATTTCTTCATCTACTAGTGGTGAAAATTCGTCCTATACTATAAATAGTAATATTGTTACATCTAATGAAGAAACTAATTCTTCCTCACTTGTTACTTCTTTTACTAGTAGTGAAGCGATAACTTCTTCATCTATTGACGTTGTATCATCTACATCTTTAAATACACCAAGTGGTACTAATCCAGATGGAGGAGGACAAAGACTTCCTCTTCCTACAAATATTGATGATAAATATGAAATAGGACAAGATAATAAGACGATGACTACATTTGCTTTTGAAAATTCCTCATTACCTAAATATTTTCGTTACATCTATGGTAATAATTTTGTAAAAGGAAATTATTACGCTGATGGAAGTGCAAAATTTTCTTCTTCAACAGCGGCAAAACAAGGATTTCAAACAGGATATTTTATTGGAAATAAAAAGTTAGAAATAAGAATCCATGTAGGAAAATTATATAATAGTAATGATGGAAATAAAATTGATAAGGATTTACCAGTAATGTCTATTTATGGATTTAGTGAAGATGGTACATTATTGCAACAAGTTTATATAAATGAGATTAATAAGGATAATGAGAACAAATATATAAGAACATATATGGCGGGCAATGATGTTGCTTATCTTGAGTTTCGTTTTATGCAATTACCTTATAAGGGATCACAAGCCTATAACATATCTTTGAAAGGTATCTCTTTAATCGCGTGGCCTTATGAATTATAGGAAGAGAGACACCTATGAAAAAAAGAATTATTCTCTTGGTGTTACCTATGCTACTCGCTAGTTGTTCTTCTAGTAAGAAAATAGAAACAAATAAAGAAATAAAAGAATTATCCACACAAATCGCTACTTCCATTAAAGGAGTGGATGAATGTAAAGCTTATCAATACGAGGAAAGTTCATCTCTTATTGATAAATTTGGAAGATTAACATCCTCTCATCTTATCGAAGCTGCAGATTATGTTAATAAAATAGCTTACTTCATGTATGAAGATTCCCTTAATAATGAAGTGATTGATAATATGTCTATGTATTATTTTATGGAAGGAAGCATTCTATATGGAATAAACACTACTAACAAAAATTATTATAGTGTTGACATAGATAAATACACTACATTTTTGCTTCATAATCCGGTATTTAAGTATCTAATTGAAGGAGATTTTCAACAAGATAGACACGATGAGATGTTTAATTTTGTTAAGATTATCAACACTTATCTTCCTGATGATGACAACGCTCCTCTTGTTAATAATAAGAAATATTTTGCTTCTTTAAGTACTTTTAATGAAGGGAGCATTGCCCTTGATTTTTATGATCAAACATTAGTTCCTGAAGAGGAAAAAGAAATATATGACGCTTCAGTAAAGAATGAAACATATTTCTCACTATCAATATCTTCGTACCGCTATGACAGGTTGTTTTATCAATATTCGCGATTAGATGGTTCACTGATTGTAAGTCAAAGAGAAGGGAAGTTTTCATACGATAAAAAAGTGAAAATAAATATACCTTCTTATGAAGGCTATGAAAACGTAACAGAAAAATTGTTAAAATCATATGGAATAGCTGTTTAATTATATCTTTATACATTTTAAAAATTATTATAAAAATAAATCTTTACAAACATAATAAAACATTATATTATAGAAAAGCCATAAAGAGAAGGCGAGAGACAAGCTCTTTGACCCTTCAGCAACCAGATTTATTAATCGAGGTGCTAAAGCTTGAACGATGGGATATAAAAAAACATTAGTCTCATCTTGGCAAAAGATGAGATTTTTTTATGGCAGAAGGAGAAAATATGGAAAAATATTATTTTACATCTGAACAAGTTACCGAAGGACATCCAGATAAGATTTGTGATCAAATCTCTGATGCCATTTTAGATGAATGCTTGAAGCAAGACCCTTTATCACGTGTAGCATGTGAAACAACAGCATGGACAGATGCAGTTCACGTTATGGGGGAAATCACCACGAAGGCAAAAGTTGATTTTGAAAAAGTAGCGCGTGATACTGTGGAAAAGATTGGTTATGTAATAGATGATATTGGTTTTAATAAAGATACATTTAAATTCTATTGTACTCTTAATTCTCAATCAGAAGATATTGCAATGGGCGTAAATGCTTCTTTAGATGACGCCTCAACTTTAGGAGCAGGAGATCAAGGTATGATGTTTGGTTATGCTACTGATGAATCAGAAGATTATTTACCTTTAACCCTTCATCTTGCTAACAAACTTATGACCCGTTTAGCGGAAGTTAGAAAGAATAATGTGCTTTCTTATTTAAGACCAGATGGCAAAGGACAAGTAACAGTTGAATATAAAGATGGACAACCTATCCGTATCGAGGCGGTAGTTGTATCTACTCAACATGCAGATTATGTAGCATTAGAGCAATTAAGAGAAGATATTAGAAAAGAAGTAATCTTAAAATCATTACCTAGAGATTTAATTGATGAAAACACAAAGATATATATTAATCCAACCGGTAGATTTGTTGTTGGTGGACCAAATGGTGATACAGGATTAACAGGAAGAAAGATTATTGCTGATACATATGGAGGCGTTGCTTCTCACGGAGGAGGAGCATTCTCTGGAAAAGATCCAACTAAGGTAGATAGATCTGCAGCCTATATGGCACGCTATATTGCTAAAAATATCGTAGCTAATGGATTTGCACATAAATGCGAAGTGCAACTTGCTTATGCAATTGGTGTAGCGGAACCTGTATCAATTTATGTTAATACAAAAGGAACTGGTATAGTTGATGATACAACTTTAACTAGTTGGGTGAAGGAACATTTTGATTGTCGCCCTGCATCAATAATTAAATTATTTAATTTACGTGAACCAATTTATCATTTAACATCTGCTTATGGACATTTTGGTAAAGAAGAATTACCTTGGGAAAAAGTAGATTCATCTTTGAAAAACACTTTAAAGTTTTAACTTGGCTTAGTCCAAGTTTTTTTCTTTATTTGGAACTTGAATCTAGCAATATTAACGTATCAAAAAAAGATTCTTATGAGATTTATCATGATTTCCATATTCATAAAAAAAAGAAGCATAATGATTATAATAAAAAGATAATTATCTTAGCCCTTCAAAGATAATTATCTTTTGTTTATTTATGAGTGAAGTGTCCTTCTACTATGTGTTCGGCAATATTAGTTAAGTGGTCACCAATTCTTTCTAAGTTAGAAAGAAGTTCAACTACATTTTGATCGTTTCTTGATATTAAAGAATCACAAGCTTCTTTTAAGAACTCTTTTCTATATTCTTTTTCATATGCATCGATTTGAGGCTCTATTTCTAAAACTCTATTAGCTTTAGAGATGGAGAATGTTTCTAAAGATTCGGTATTACAATCAAGCATTTCTTGTAGACTATTTATCATATTAACTAGTCTGTCTTTTGCTTCAGAAGTAAATTCTAATTTATAATCATATCTTTCCTTCATTCTTTCGATAATATTAGTGCAATGATCACCAATTCTTTCAATGTCCTTAATAGTATCGATAAAGAAAGTTTTTTCTTGTGAAGAATTTATACCATTTAAATTCGAAGGAATCTTTGTTAAGTATTCATGAAGACAAGAATTATAGTTATCAACGATATCTTCTAGTGAGAATACATCTTTTTCATATTTATCGTTCTTTTGTAAGAGATAAGAAGTTGATTTTTTAAACATTTTATTTACTAGAGAATTCATTGTAATAATTTGTTCTTTTGCACATTCAAGCGCTAGAGAGGCAGATGTAGTCACTAATTGGTTATTTAGTTTTTCACTTGGATTAGATAAAGCTTCATCTTCAGTCACTTTAATAACCTTATTTAGTAACTTAATCGCAGGTTTAGTAAACCAAACAAAGATTAATACCCCTACAATTTTTATGCTCATTGCTACATATGAAACCATTTTAGTGGTATGAGTACCAAACATATGATTTTCTAAATATGTTGCAAGGTTTGCAAAAGGAATTAAAATAATCATGAATAAAATAGCGTTACATACATTGAATAATACGTCGTATATAATTACTCTTTTTGCTGCTTTACTACCTTTTAAGGAAGCAAGGAAACCAGTGATTATTGTACCGATATTAGCACCTAAAATAAATGCGATTACAATCTTGAAAGAAATGGTTGATCCAGGTAGGGCGTATAATTTTTGAATAACACCAATAGTAGCGCCAGAAGATTGAACAACAAGAGTAAGCACGAAACCAATAAGTAATGATAATATTGGAGCTTTATCACAGCTTTGTATTAATCCGGTGAAGAAAGGAGTATCTTAACCCCGGATAAGGCATTGCCTAAACATTCAAGTCCATAAAACATTAATCCAAATCCTAAGATGGCTCTTCCAATTCTTCTAAAGCGTTTATCAGATATAAAGAATACCATAATTGCTCCTACAAATATGATGATAGGAGCATATTTTGTAATATCTAGACCGATGATGATTGATGTGGTAGGAGAACCAATATTAGCTCCAAGAATAATAAATATAGCGGCATTTAGATTCAATAATCCAGCAGTGATTAATGAAACGACTAGCGCACATGTTCCTGATGAACTTTGAATTAATGTTGTTAACAAGAAACCAATTAGTATTCCCATGAAAGGATTAGCGGTCGCTTTGTTAATAATCATTTTCATCTTATCCCCAACAACTTTTTTCAAAGCCTCGGACATAATTTTAATGCCATACAAGAACAATCCTAATCCAAGAAGACATTCAAGAAGATATTCCATTTTGCTCACTCCTTTGAGAGTAAAATTATCTTTACCGAAATAATTCTATCAAAATAAACGTTTAATAGATACTTAAAAAGTACTAATTGTGAATTTTTTGTAAATATCTTGTAAAGAAATTGTAATATTAGTTTGTTTTTCAAATAATGGATTTATCAATATGTATTTTCTTTATAATAAAATACTTTATATATTAAGAAGCGTAGAACAGCGTATTTTTGGCAATATTAGCCATAATTAACTCTTTTACTCATAACGGTTTCATAGTAAAATAAAGATGTAGAAAAGGAGAAAATGAATATGTTTATTGGTGTAGATATCGGTGGAACTTCTATTAAAGTTGGCTTAGTTTCTAAAAGTGGAAGTTTAAAAGCAAAAGAATCTTTTCCAGTTATTAAGGGGGAAGATCAAAAAGTTACTATTGAGAAATTGGGTGACTTTATTTTATGTTTAGCTAAAGAAAATAAATTAAATGTTAGCGATATAGAGGGAATTGGTATTGGATGCCCAGGGGCAATCAATTCTGAAAAGGGAACATGTGATTCTTCTCCAAATCTTAAATGGTCATCTTTACCAGTAGTGGATATTATTAAAAATAAAACAGGTATAAGAAAAGTAAGAATATCTAACGACGCTAATGTCGCCGCTTTAGGAGAAGCTTTATTTGGTGCAGGAAAGAAATATAATTCTTCAATATTTATTACTCTTGGTACTGGAGTAGGTGGGGGAGTAGTTATCGATAGAAAATTATTTGAAGGTAACGAAGGCAAAGGAACTGAAATCGGTCACTCAGTAATTGTAATAGGAGGCGAACCTTGTGGATGTGGAAGAAAGGGATGCTTTGAAGCATATGCATCTGCAACTGCTTTAATTAGATTAACAAAAGAAGTCATGAAGAAAAATCCTAAATCATATATGTGGCATTATGTTCATGGCGATATTGATAAAGTCGATGGAAAAACAGCTTTTGAATCATCAAAGGCAATGGATAAGGCTGCTTTAGAAGTTGTTGATACATATTGTATGTATCTAGCGGAAGGCATGCTAAATTATATGAATATCTTTAGACCAAACGCTATTATTTTAGGCGGAGGCATATGCGGTCAAAAAGAATATTTAACTTCTAGACTTGAAAAATATATTAGATCTTATCATTTTGGCTTTAAGTCTTGCCCAGAAGTAGAAATATTAATTGCATCTCTTGGAAATGATGCTGGTATAATCGGGGCAGCTTCATTAGTGATGTAATTTATAAAATAAAAACGTACCTAATTATGCAATTTTGATGCATAATAGGTACTTTTTTTATACAATTTTTAATGTGAAATCTTCCACATTGATGACTTCATCGACAAAATCATAAAAGGAAGGATCATGTGATACAAGAATTAAGGAGCCTTTAAAAGCAATAAGAGCTTCTTTTAATGCAACTTTAGCAAGATTATCTAAGTGATTGGTAGGTTCGTCAAGAATTAAAACGTTATATTTGTTAACCATGAGTTTAGCTAAACGAACTTTAGCTTTTTCTCCTCCTGATAAAACAGAAGTAACATTCATCATCTGTTCATTTCCAAGACCACAACGGGCAAGTAAACTTCTTACTTCTCCTTGTGTTAAATTTGGAAAGGTATCCCATACTTCTTTAATCGCCGTTTTGGAAGAGCCATAATCTTCTTGCTCAAAATAACCAATGCTTAAGAATTGATCACGTTGGATATCACCTTTATAAGGGGGAACAAGTCCAATAAGTGTTTTGATAAAGGTAGATTTTCCTATTCCATTAACACCTTTTAAAGCAATTTTTTTGTTTCTTACAAATTCGAAATTCATCTCCTTGGTTAATGCTTCATCATATCCTAAAACTAAAGAAGTAGCCTTAAAGATGATTTTTCCTGGTGTTCTATCTTCTTTAAAGATATAAGTAGGTTTTTCTTTTTCTTTACCAAGAGTAATGATATCCATTTTATCTAGCACTTTTTGACGCGATTTCGCTAAATTAGTCGTGGCAACACGAGCTTTGTTCTTTGCGATAAATTCCTCTAGTTTGTGTATTTCTTTTTGTTGACGTTCATAGCTCGCTTCTAGATTTCTTTTTTCAATCGCATACACTTCTTCAAAATTTTCATAATCCCCTTTGTAACGGGTTAACGTTCCCCATTCTAGATGAAGAATTACGTTGCATATAGAATTTAAGAAAGAATTATCGTGAGAAACCACTAAGAATGAATGCTCATAATTTTGCAAAAAGGAAATCAACCAGGATACTTGATTCTCATCTAAGAAGTTCGTAGGTTCATCAAGAATTAATAGATTAGGTTTAGTAAGCAAAAGCTTTGTTAAGAGAACTTTTGATCTTTGTCCTCCAGAAAGAAGAGACACATCTTTATCTAAACCAATTTCGTTTAATCCTAAACCAGATGCCACTTCACAGATTTTTGAATCTATAGAATAGAAGGAAGAAATTTCTAATAAATGTTGAATTTCTCCGGTTTTTTCCATTATTTTTTCTAGTTCATCACCTTCTACTTCACACATCTTCATATATAAAGAATTTAATTCTTCTTCTTTTTTAAACAAATAAGAAAAAGACTGGCGAAGAACTTCCATGATAGTTTTTCCTTTTTCTAAAGTAGTATATTGATCTAAATATCCTAAAGTGATGTTTTTGGCTCTAGTAATTGTTCCTTTATCAGGAGTCTTTTTACCGATAATCAAATCAATAAGGGTAGATTTTCCTTCACCATTAGAACCAACAAGTCCAACTTTTTCCCCTTCATTTAAATTAAAAGAAGCATCTTTGAGAATGATGCGCCCTCCAAAGTCTAGTGTTAATTTTTCTATTGATATTAAAGACATATTAATGCACCTACTTTCTTAATAAGTGTAGAATAAGAAAAAGAAAAAGACAAACATAAATTTTGTCTTTCTAGAATCTTGCTTTTTTATCGTAATAATCTTGGAGTTGATCTGGCTCTAGGGCCATAATCTCAAACCCACGGAAGATACCAAGAACAAATGGACCACCGGTCCAACATAATAAAATGTTAACTAGACCTCTAAGCACTTTGCCATATATAAAATAATCTACTCCAAATGAGCCAAGAAGCATGGCACATATAGCCATTCCTTTAACAGTATGATGGATTTTATTTCCTTCAGAATCGTAGGACGAATCATAGATTATTTCATCTTTAGGAGGCTCCACTACTTCGGCTTTATGAATTTTGATAGTTTGATGACATACGATACATCCACATCTTTTGTGATTGTAATCAACTGGATTAACCGCCTGACAATAAGGGCATTTAATTTTTGCGTTTATCACTGTTATCACCTCTTATACAATAATATATACTATTATTGTAAGTTTTGCATTAAAAACTTATTTTCTTGTTTTTTATATAAAAAAGAAGAATAATGAGTATATGGTAGAAAAATAGAGGAGAGGAAGATATGAAATATTTAATTATGTCCGATATTCACGGATCATCTTTTTATTTAAATAAGGTGCTAGAAAATGCTAAAGGAAGGTATGATAGAATCATTATTCTTGGTGATGTGCTATATCATGGACCAAGAAATGATCTTCCTTATGGATATGCTCCTAAAGAATGCATTGCTATTTTGAATCCTTTAAAAGATATCATTACTTGTGTTAGAGGTAATTGTGATGCGGAAGTTGACCAAATGGTATTATCTTTCTTGATTCAAGATTCATATTATTTTAACCATAATAATAAAACCATTTATTGTAGTCATGGTCATCATTTAGATTTTGACAATTTAAAATCTTATAAGGCTGATATTTGTTTATATGGACACTTCCATATACCTTGTATAGAACAAAAAGATGGGGTATTACTTGTTAATCCTTCATCTATTTCCATTCCAAAATCTAATGAAGGAGGATGTTTTATTATTCTTGATGAAAAAGGATTTCATCTTTTTAACCTAGAAAATAAAGAAATAAAAACATATTTATTTTAAATAATTTACACATTAATAAGAGAAAGGAGGAAACATTGTGATTTGTATTATCGCAGAAAAACCATCACTCGCAAGAAATATTATCGCCGCGATCGATCCTAAAATGAAGAAATATGATGGATATTATAGCAATGATGATTATATTGTAACATACGCTTTTGGACACCTCTTTTCTTTATATGATATTGAACAATATGATCCTTCATATAACGAAGAACAAAAGAAGAGGTGGACGTTGGATAATCTTCCTTTTTTTCCTTCGTCGTTCAAATTCGGTTTGAAAAAGGATGAAGGAACTATTAAACAATACAAAATTATTCGTTCTTTAGTTAATCGAGATGATGTTAATATTGTTGTTAATGCGGGTGATAGTGATCGAGAAGGAGAAATTATCGTTCGTATTATCCTTTCCCATGCTTTAAAGTCACAAAAGGATATACGAAGACTTTGGATGCCTGATCAAACACCTAAAACAATTAAGAAAGAACTCTCCATTATGAAAGCGGATAGCGAATATGATTCTTTAGCAAACGAGGGCCTAGCAAGAACTTATATAGATTGGATGTTTGGAATAAATTTATCACGTTATGCCACGATTAAAGCTTCCTCTTTGTTTAGAGTGGGTAGAGTTATAGTTCCTATTGTTAGAGTCATCTATGATAAAGAGATGGAAATAAGAAACTTTGTAAGTAGAAAGTATTATTCTATTATCAGTAAAACCACTGTAAAAGGAGAGACTGTTGAACTTATTTCTAAACGTGAGTTTGATATTGAAAATGAAGAAGTTCAAAAGGAAGTGTTAAAACAAGCAAAGGCTTTCGCTGATGAATATAATACTCATCTATGCAAAGTAACAAACATTACTAGTGAACCTAAAATTATTCCTTCTCCACGTTTATTTTCATTATCTGATTTACAAGGAGTACTAGGAAAAAAGTTTAAATATACTATGGATAAATCTTTAAAGATCGTTCAATCATTATATGAAAAAGGTTTTTGTTCTTATCCTAGAACTCCAACATCATATCTTGCTGAAAATGAAAAAGATAAATTTAAAGAAATTATATCTTCCTTTCAAAAGTTAGGAAAGAACATTGTTTTTAAAGATAATAAATTTATTTTTGATGATTCTAAAATTGAATCTCACTCCGCGATTACTCCAACATATAAAATACCTCATAAGCAAGATTTGTCAGAAGAAGAGCAAAAGGTATATAAAGTAATTGTAGATCGTTTCTTCGCTGTCTTTGCCAAAGATCCTTGTATTGTGCAAAGAACAGTTATTGATATAGATTTAGAAGGAATAGAACAATTTAAATTAAGAGGAGATGTGATGTCATCTAAAGGATGGACTGAATTTGAACCACGTGATAAAAAGGATAAGTTTTTGCCTCTTTTACAAGTTGGTGATACATTTTCTCCTTCATTTAAACCAGTTTTAAAAGAAACAAAACCTCCAAAGAGATATACCACAGAAACATTAAATAATTTCTTAAAAAATCCTTTTAAAGATATAAAAAAGATAAAAAAGAGTGAAGAGGAAGAAGAGAATAAAGATGATTCGCTTATCGAGGATGATAGTGAAGATTATAAAGCGATGTTTGAAGGTGTCGAGCTAGGAACGGAAGCAACGCGTTCCACGATAATTAATAATGCGATTTCTTCTAAATATATTTCTTTAAGAAATAATGTTTACTATTTAGAAAGTGGAGGAGAATTTTATATTGATTCTTTAGAAAAACTTAAGATTAGTCTTCCTAAAGAAAAAACAGCTCAACTTGGTCGTTCCTTAAAGAAAGTATATCGAGGAGAGATAGATATTTCTGAATGTATTGATTTAGCTAAAAAAGATATTGAAGAAGTATTCTCCTATAAAAATATTACTCTTGAAGGAAAAGCGATAGGTCAAGTTATCTGCTCTTGCCCATATTGTAATAACGGTCAAATAAAAGGAATGAAATTTGGATATTATTGTACAAATCCAGAATGCAAGAAGGGCATATCTTATGATAATAAATATTTATCTAGCATTGGAGTAAGAGTATCTCCTGCTTTAGTAAGAATTTTGATGAATGAAGGAATTGTTAAACTAGATAATTTAGTTTCAAAAAAAACTGGAAAAAGATATAGTGCTTATTTAGAAATGGATTATAATGATAAATATCCTAAGTTTAATATGAAGTTTAATAAATAAACTCTCGTATAGAAAGGAAGTAAAAAAATGAAAAATAACATTTTCGTGGATAATTACACTTCTTGTTTATCTTTAAAAGAAACAGAAGTAGCTATTAAGTTAGTAAAAGATACATTTGAGAATTTACTCGCTATTAAATTGAACTTAACTAGAGTATCCGCTCCTCTTTTTGTTAATCCTCATACCGGGTTAAATGATAATTTAAATGGATATGAAAAAGCTGTTAGTTTTATAGTTCAAGAAGATAAAAAGGAATTGGAAGTTGTTCAATCTCTTGCTAAGTGGAAAAGAAACGCATTAAAGAAGTATGGGTTTGATGTTGATTCGGGAATATATACTGATATGAATGCAATAAGACCTTTTGAAGATTTAGATAACCTCCATTCTTTATATGTGGATCAATGGGATTGGGAAAGAGTTATTAGTTTAGAAGAAAGAAACGAAACTTTCTTAAAACGAATTGTTAAAGATATATATGAAGTTTTAAAAGATACAGAAAGAAAAGCTCATATTACTTATCCAACACTAGGAAAAACTTCTCTTCCAGAAGATATTACATTTGTTACTAGTGAAGAACTTGAAGAACTTTATCCTTCTTTAACTCCTAAAGAAAGAGAGAATACTTATTGTAAGGAACATGGTGCTGTATTCTTGATGCATATAGGGGGTAAATTAAAAGATGGTAAGCCTCATGATGGTAGAGCCGCTGATTATGATGATTGGAATTTAAACGGTGATATTTTGTTGTGGTATGAACCTCTTAATATCGCCTATGAAGTTTCTTCTATGGGAATTAGAGTTAATAAAGACTCTTTGCTTTATCAAATAAAAGAAAAAGGAGAAGAATATAAACTAGATTTACCATATCATCAAGATATTATAAATGAACGTCTTCCTTTATCAATTGGAGGAGGTATTGGACAATCAAGAATGTGTATGTTTATGCTTAAAAAGGTCCATATTGGAGAGGTGCAAGCTTCTTATTGGGATGAAGAAGATATTGAAGCATTTGCACAAAAAGGAGTTCATCTCCTTTAATAAAAGAAAGGGAGGTAAATAAGAATGTTAAAACTATTATTGTTATTACCGATCGTAGCTTTCTTTGTGGTTTTTGGAATACTTGGTATAAGTAAACATATTGTTATCGCAATTTTGTTTTTATCCATCGCTGCATGTATATTTATCCTTTTCTGCATCTTACTAGGCGTATCTATATATAAAAAAAGTGTGATTAAAAACGGATTTGAAACCGAAGCAACAATTCTTGGCTTTATTGATACTCTTGCTGGTAAATATGAAACTCATGATTTTGATGAAGCATTACCTCATGGGGCTTATGTCTTAAGAATTGAATATTTGGATGAAAACAATCAAAAAAGAAGAGTTCTTACTGATAAAGTTATTCATGGATCTAAAGCATGCAAATTAAAAAAAGGTGATACCTTAAAAATTAGATGTAAAGGAGCATCTATTGTTGTAATAGATGAAAAGTATTAATCTATGATCCATCCATTTAAACATCTTTTTACTATCACTAAACATCGCCATCTTGTCATTAAGCATTGCTTTAAAGTGGGCATAGGATTTCAGGGAATGTTTCATGATTTATCTAAATATTCACCTGCAGAATTTATCCCTGGAATGAAATATTATCAAGGAAATAGATCTCCTAACGATAAAGAAAGAGAAGAGAAAGGATACTCTTCAGCTTGGCTTCATCATAAAGGAAGAAATAAACACCATTTTGAATATTGGGTGGATATTAATATTACTACGCATACTTATGAACCTTGCTTAATGCCACTTAGATATGTTAAAGAGATGTTTTGTGATCGCATTGCCGCTACAAAGGTCTATTTAAAAGATAAATACGAGGATGGAGCGGCGTTGAATTATTTTTTAACTCATTCTTCACGTGATAAAATGCACATAAAAACAGCAAAGTTACTAGAGGAATGGCTTAGACTCCTAGCTGAAAAAGGTGAAAAAGTAGCCTTTAAAAAGATTAAGAAAATTAAAAACAGATCGTCGTATTGACTGATCTGTTTTAATTTTACTTTTGATTTTATAGACCACTAAAACTTAAGTGGTTTCATTTCAATTGTTTCGTGAAGTTCTTTTTTAGCCGAATCTGTTACCCAATAGCCTTCCTTTCCTTTAAATTCAAAGTAAGCGGAGTTTTTACTACGGCTATAAGGATTTTCAGGAAGGAGTAATCGTTCTACTTGTGTTAATTTAGAGTAATTCTTTGATCTTCTATTTGGAAGTATTCTACCAAGTGAATCATATCTATTTTCTTCTAGAAGTATAGATGAAGGAACTAGTTCAATAAAGGAAGCACCAAGCATCATACCAACTTGTTTGTATTTATGGTATGTTTCGATATCTTGTTGTGTGATTTCTTCAAGTTTACTTAAATCCATTAATTCACGAATATCAATTATTTTTACTTTTTTACCAAGTGGATTTTTTCTTAAGCGTGGAATGTAAGAATATACGATATCTTCTCCTCTTTTACGAGTTAATGCTTCTACAGCTTCAAGAATTCTTTCTCCAAATATTACTTTAATTAATGATGAATTACAATCAGTACAAGCGAGTAATTCATGTAAAATCGCGGTGACGATTTCCGCCATATCCTTAAAAGCAGAAGCGACGATTTGAAGATGCTTCATCATATCTTTACCATCTTTCCATTTTTGACCAAAGTGGAAGAAAGCGGCAAGGAACCAAGCTTTTTGAATGAACGTTTTAGTCTTTTTATAGGTTTGTTCATTATATCCAATTTGGAAAGCTTCTTGCTTGGTAATTGGAATGAATATAGTGGCATCGTTAATATCTTGGTCAGTTACTAATTCTTCAAAAGAAGATGTGTTTTCATTATAAAAATATAGAATTGATATTCCTTCGTGTTGTAATAAAATATCTTCTTTTCCATTTTGATTTGTGTATTTATAATATTTTACTTTCTCCATTAATTTTCACCTACCTAAGTATATTCATTATTTATTCATTATATAATTTAATTCCTGCTTTAAGAATTTCTAATGTCTTTTTCTTTCCGGCCTCAGTTAAAGGAGTAGGAAGAGAAGCCATTTCTTCATTTGTTAACTTAAAGAAGAGATGATAAGATTTTGTTAGTTCATCTTTAAGATCAATTCCTAATTTTTTGGCAATAGGAATATATCTTTCAAAGAAACGATATGGATATGATAATTCAGTGACGTTGTGTCTTGAATCAGTGTTTACAAGAATTTGTAAATATTCCTTAATTAATGCATATTCTTGTTTAGTTAATAAATTTTGTTTGATTCTTGTTGGAATACGATATAGTTCATAAATAGCTATGATACTCTCTTCTTTTCTCATCGCTCTACGCCATGATTTATTGACGATGATATCAAAATCGGATTTAGTTAATTTTAATTCGATATTTTGTGTCATCAAAATTAAAGTTTTTAAAGCTACGTGTGTGATATTGATTTGACCTAAACGAACAATGTTCAATACAAATTTTGCTTCAGATGGATTTCTTGAAAGAAGTTGTAAAGCTTTAGATGCTAAAGGAGTACAATAGACCATGTTCTCTACGTCAGACCAGAATGAGTTATTTTCAATATAGAAAGGTAACTCATAGAAAAGACATAAAGCAACATTTAATACAGTAACATTAGAGGTGTTAAAGAATATTTCTAAAGCAACTTTAAATAAATGAAGTTTATCAAGTCCTTTGATTTCAAGAAGTGAATCAGCAAGCGTTTTAGCGTTGTTCTTTTTTCCTTCTCTAAATTCTAGGAAAAATTCATCCGCTTGAGCAATATATCCTTTTGTTTCACTTGGATCACAATAATATAAACGAGATAATAATTTAGAAGCTTGTTCAATCTTCATAAAATCTTTATCAGATGAATTATAATCAGTAGAATAAAGCGTTTGTGGTTTGAATGATTTTTTAAGCTTATATTGAATAGATTCTGGATTTGCTGGTTCTGTTAAATATTTATCAACAAATTCTTTGTTTAATTCTAAATCATTAAATTTATCATTCGCTTTAGGAGAGTATTTATAATCCTTTTTAATATTCGCATTATCATCTGCTTCCCATAAAGCTTTGTAAATTTGTGAACTTATTTTTGTTAATGGAGCATACATTGAAAGGATGAAGAAAGGATTCTTATCAGGAAGAGGCTCAACACCTACAAAATATAAAGAAGAGAATACGTCTAAAGCAAAATATAAAACATCGATTCTTGAAGTATGAGTAATGATATAAAAATATAGATTTTGGATATAGATATTCTTTCTTAAACGATCATCGTATTTGAAATATAAAGATAACGCATCGCCTAATTTATGAGCTCCAATACGAGGAAATTTTTCGTCTATTTCCTCACATATAATCCTTGGATCGGTCGAAGCATTCACTTCTTTAATTGTTTTGGCAATAAGATAATTATAAATTGATCCATACTCATTCATTTCTAATTCATCATCGATATGAAGTAAAAGATTTTCTACATCGTCAAATGTAGATTCACTTTTTCTTCTTCCCGAATTATAATTCGCTTTAATAACACTAAAAACACTTTTTACCATAAGAAACCCTCATAAATTGATATATATTCATTATAACTTTTTTATAGACATTTTGATAGATACAAAAATATATTTTTTGTATGAATTTTGATAAAAGTTAATATATTTTTGCTTATTTTACTATTTTTAACAAAAGAAAAATGTCGAAAAAAAGTTATTCGAAGAAAACTTAAGCAAAAATAAGAACAAAATTTGTAAATAAATGTCTTTTCTTTTTTTAAAGTACATAGTATAAATAAACTTAGAGGTGATCTTATTGTGCTCTCATTTACGGAAGATAAAGAATCATGTATTCAGGTAGAACTAGATCGTTTAGATGAATATTTTATGGACGATAAACCGCTTAGCATTTTTATTGATTTGCCTTATAAAGAAATCAAAAACGTAATTTTAAATCATATAAGATTAAATCCATACAAGGATGTAACTTTATATGTTAAAAGAGATGAAATAGTTGCTTATCATATTGAGACGGATGAAATTGATTTACCTAAGCGTCTCCTTGATCCACATTCTATTGGCCCAAAAAGAAAACCAAAGAAAAAGGAAGAGATTGACATTAAGGAACGTATAAGAATGAATTATACGTCAGCTTTTCCTTTCCTTGCTAATTTAAATAAACAAAAAATTGATGATTTTCTAGACGGAAAATATCAATTGAATAAATATGAATTACTAAGTGTTTGCATCGCTTTGAAATTAGATTTAGAAAGCGTTGAGAATGTTCTTTTCTTTGCTGGATATGGTTTTATTAAGTTTTTATATAAAGACCGTTTGATTCGTGCTTTAATTGAACAACGAAAGTACGATATTTATACAGTAGAAGAATCAGTATATGCTTCTAATAAAATCTAGATTTGCACTATACACTAGAAGAAACAAAAGTGAAAATATATGAGTATTATTCGTACTAATATTTATTGTTTCTTCTTTTTTTGTTAACATAAAATAGCGAATTTATCCACGAAATTGGACGTTTTTGATAATATGACATTATTTCTTTTAATATGGATATTTTAATGGATAAACTTCATTTATTAGAAAAATAATGGTCTTTTTATGATAAAAGAAAAGGTAGTAGACAAATTAAAAGAACTAGATAATATATAGGTGTTTTACCTAATATTAAGTAGTTCTTTTTGTTTTCTTTTTATACAGCTTGTTTCTTTTTTTGCGACTTTTTGCATTCTGCGATGATATCATCAATATCATCATCTGCTTCTTTAATAGCGTCATTTACAATGATTTCATCAATGCTATATTGAGCATCAATTTGAGCTTGTAATTCATATTCTTTGTAAAGATATTTTCTTGTGATGATACCGATTCTTAACGATAATAACGCATTTGCTGCACCTTGAGTTAAAGATTTAGCTACTTCATTTAATCCAGGTATTGCTGTTATCGCGCCTTTAACTAATTTGTTGATGCCATTTACTACCACATCCTCAAGGTTTAGACTTTGTAAAGAATAGGCGATAAGGGCATTTCTAAATACTTTGACAATCAATTTAGAAAGTTGCGCATAAGAAGGGTGATATCCACATTTAACAACTATTTGCATAATCATTCTAATATTTAATAGGATAACTGTTGCTGCATCGAATTTACTGTTTTGAGATATTGCGGTACAAGCTAGTACCTTCGCGGCATTAGAATTAATTATCTTATTGATCTCCTTATTAATCTCACTTTTATAAACTACTTTTAATGTTTCGGTAAGCATTTTCTTGTTTCCCATAGATTCTTTAATTTTTTCTTTTGATTCCATGGAAACATCTTTAGATTTTAATAAATTTTTTGCCACTTTTCTTAATTTTTTATAATTAATACGCGATACCTTTTTTGCACTTTCAACGTCGATAGCGTCTAAAGTAAAACAAGGTGTACCTAAAGCAACAGCGATAGGTCTAATGACAAAAATAATGAGTAATAGTAGTAATATAACTAGTACAGCATATCCTCCATAAGGATGGATGTCATAGAAAAAGCGGAAAATATCTAATATGCAAGAAGCGATAACTATTACCATGACTGTGATGCAGGCAATAGAAAGAATCTTCCAAAATTTTTTATTGGTTTTTTTGATTACTTTCTCTTCTTCGTTACCATCTATTAAAGCTACTTCTCTTTTTTTATTTGTTTTTGCTAATTCTTTCTTCATTTTTCATCACCTTTAGAAAAGTATATCATAATTTGTTTCTATTTGCATATATATGGGATGTTAGATTTTGTTGCTAGAAAAAAGAGAATTTATGCTTTGTATGACTGGTAAAAATAAAAAGAAAGAAAATTACTTTTTCACAATTAACTTTCTTTCTTCTTATATGATTTAATCTTCTTTTGATCTTTGTTTTCTTGCACTTTGCGTTTATGCTCTTCTTTACGAAGATATTCTACTAGGAATTGTAACGCTTCTACATAACCTACAAATCCTTTTCCAGAGATAATCTTCATCGCTGCTTTACCGGTGACAAGTCTTTGTCTAAATTCCTCACGAGAGTTGATGTTGGAAATATGGACTTCAACAGTAGGTATTTGCACAGCAACAAGAGCATCATATATAGCATAAGAATAATGAGAATAAGCTCCAGGATTAATAATTATTCCATCAACTTTTTCTTCAAATAGACAACGATGGATGACATCGATAATTTTGCCTTCATGATTAGATTGATAAAAATCGATGGTAACATGTTCTAAATCTGCTTTCTTTTGAATTAATTCACATAATTCTTTATATGTACCGGAACCATAAATTTGAGGTTCTCTAATCCCTAAAAGATTTAGATTTGGACCATTAATTACCAATATTTTCATAGAATTGCTCCTCCATTGCTTCTGCAGCAGCTTCTATAGAGTCATTGTTGTCGAATTCAAATGTTTGATAAAGGCGATATAAATCTTTTCTTCTTTCATATAATTCTTCATATGCTTCACGTGTAGATGCAAGAGGTCTAACATCAGAGAATTCAATATCTTCTTCATCTCTTACTACATTACAAATAATGCCATTTTGTCTTAAAGCAACCATGTTATCTTGACGGGTGACAATGCCTCCTCCACAAGAGATTACTTTATTGTTGCTATATGCATATTCTTTACATAATTTTGATTCGATTTCTCTGAAAGCTTCTTCTCCACTATCTTTGATGATGTCACGGCAAGATTTTCCTTCTTGTTTTTCGATTAATTCGTCTAAATCAATAAATTCTTTACCAAGATTTTGTGCAACTAATTTGCCAAGAGTGGATTTTCCAGAATATGGCATACCAATTAAAACAAGGTTATAGAGGCGTTTTGCTAGTGTAGCGTATATTTCATCGATTAATACTTCATTATATTTTCTTTGTACAAAATATTGAGAAGAATAGAATGCTTGTGCTGCTAATAGTTGCAATCCACATATTGTCTTAATGCGGTGTAGTTTCGCAGTTGCAAGTAGTTTAGTATTGATAGGATCATAAACCCAATCGATTACTGCTTTGAGTTTCTTTAATGATTTCATATGGGAAAGTTGAACCATAGTATCATCAACATTAGGAGCCATTCCACATGGAGTAGTGTTAATTAATACATCAACTTTTTTTAGATTATATAAATCATCAACAGAGATAGTTCCTTCGTGTTCTTTATAATGCGCTGAACAATAAATTATTTCTTTAGCGCCTAAGTCTTTACATGCTTTAGTAACTGTTTTGCTTGTAGCTCCAGTACCAAGAATAACAATAACTTTTCCTTTTATATGAACTTTTTCTTTTCTAACGCAATACAAAAATCCATCGTAGTCAGTATTATAACCAATTAATCCTCTATCTTTTGTGTTTACAATAGTGTTGACACAGCCAATAGCTTTAGCATTAGGATCAATTTCAGATAAGTATTTCATAATTTTTTCTTTGTAAGGCATCGTCACATTAATTCCTACGAAGTCTTTATTTTTGAAGAAAGCACCAAGTTCTTCCTCTTTTAAAGAAACTAATTCGTATGGGTGAGATGATAATAAATCATGAATTACACGAGAATAGCTTTTAGTTACATTCGCTCCAATTAAACCAAAAATCATTTTTATTTACTTCCTTTCATATATAAATATCCATAACGAGTACATAGCTCATCGAGGATAACAAAACCCGCAAGCGAGTCAATGATAACACCTGCTCTTAATAAAACGCAAGGATCATGTCTACCATGAAGATTATAGTCAATATTTTTATTTTCCTCAAGATTTACCGTCTTTTGTGTTTTACCAATTGATGGAGTAGGTTTAAATACAGTTCTAAAAACAATATTTTCACCGTTAGAAATTCCACCTTGAATTCCACCAGAATTATTTGATAAAGTTCTTACTTTTCCTTCATTTATTTCAAAAAGATCGTTAACTTCGCTTCCTTTTTTTGAGGCAAATCCAAATCCTAAACCAAATTCGATACCTTTTACTGCTGGTATAGAAAATATTGCTTTAGCAATATCTGATTCAAGAGAATCGAAGTATGGTTCACCAATTCCTGGCTCAAGTCCTTTGATGGTTGTTTCAATAATTCCTCCCACGGAATCTTCTTCTTCCTTAGCTTTTTTTACTTCCTCGACCATATCGCTTCCTGTTTTACCATGTATAGAAATTATTCTAGATTCTATTTCAATGCCTTTTTCTTTTAGGATAGGAAGGATTATTCCTCCCGCTCCTACTAGTGCAGCAGTAAGACGAGCAGAAGCAAAACCAGAACCACGATAATCTTCAAATCCCATTTGCTTTACTTTTTGCGTGTAATCAGCGGAAGAAGGACGTAAAATATCTTTCTCATAATCGGAAGAGTGAGTGTTTTTGTTCTTTACGATTAAGGTGATAGGATTTCCATTGGTATAACCATTGAATACCCCAGAAATTATTTCTACTTCATCATCTTCAATACGTGGCGTAGTTAATATGCCATTAGATTTTCTTTTAAGCATTTGGTTTTTGATGAAATCATAGTCGATTTTAATACCAGGAGCTTGTAAGAATAATGTGGAACCAACGCACTCTCCATGTGATTCACCAAAAATAGAAAGCTTTATAGTATTACCCATTATTGATGCCATGATTCCACCTCCTTAGCGATTAAACGCTCTATTTCTTCATTGTTTAATGATTTGATATTTGTTTTATAAGAAGAATCTACAAAAACAAATGAAACTCCTTTATTAGAAGCCTTTTTGTCATTTCTAATATATTTCATCAAAGAAGGAATATCGTCCTTAGAAATATTGATTTGAGGTAAATTCAACTTAGAAGAATAATGCTTTAGTGCTTCTTTTAAAGAGTCATCGATTACAAAGCGCATACCATATCCCACGGCTTCTCCGTGTTTTAATGTTTCTCCTAAAGAAAAGTGACTTTCCAAAGCATGTCCAATAGTATGTCCAAAATTAAGAATTCTTCTTAGATTTTCTTCCTTAGGGTCAATAGCAACAACTTCATCTTTAGCAATTATAGACTTTACAATTATTTCTTCAAGATTATTAAAAGGGTCCTCCATTAATTCTAAAATTGATTTGTCCATGATAAATCCCATCTTTAATGCTTCAAATAGCCCATTTGTTAATTCTCTTTGAGGAAGAGACTTTAATGTGTCCATATCAAGCAAAAGAAGTGAAGGAGAATAAAAAGTACCAATTACGTTTTTAATAGAATCAAAATCAACTGCAGTTTTTCCTCCTACCGATGCATCAATCATGCTTAATGCCGAGGTAGGAATAGAAATCCATTTTATTCCTCGTTTGTATGTTGAAGCAACAAAACCGGTTAAGTCAGAAACCACCCCACCTCCACAAGAAACAATCACATCATTTCTAGTAAAAGAGAGTTCGACTAAACGAGATTGAATTTTTAAATAATTATCAAAAGATTTAGATTTTTCTCCAGGAGGAAGAATGTAAACATAACTTTGATCGATGTTATTAAGGATGTCTTGATAGTACGAAGAAGGTATATTTTCATCAGTTACGATTAATACTTTTTTATTTTTATCAAAATATGATGAACAAGAAGATAAAACTCCTCTTTCACAAATAAGTGGGTATGTATTATTTATTCCATGTAGTTCAATCTTCATAAAATACCTCCCATATTTTTACATATTATACTATAAAGTATAATCTAAAGAAAACAAAAACCATTTTCAAAAGAAGAATAACATGTGTTTTTTTAATAAGATTCGTTTTACTAGTTTTAGTATGAAGAACGATATAAACTTCAAATGAGAAATACATAATTCTTTGTTCCTTGACTATTACCATTTTTCTTTTGTAAAAAGTTCTAATGTAAAAGATAAATAAATTTATCTTTTCTTTTCTTAAAACTATTGATTTACCTAGCTTGGTATTGTATATTTTATTCGAATTAAGGAGGACTAATACTATGTTAAGATTACAAAATATTACAAAAGAGTATTCAGTTGCTGATACAAAAGTTCAAGCGCTTAAAGGAATTTCTCTTTCTTTTAGGGCTAATGAATTTGTTTCTATTCTTGGTCCATCTGGATGTGGTAAAACAACAACATTAAATATCATCGGTGGCCTTGATCATTATACGGATGGAGATTTATTCATCAATGGTATTAGTACTAAAAACTTTAAGGATAGAGATTGGGATGTTTATAGAAACCATCGTATTGGATTTATTTTTCAAAGCTATAATTTAATTCCTCATCAAACTATTTTGGAAAATGTTGAATTAGCACTAACGATTTCTGGAATGAGTAAAGAAGAAAGAATTGAAAAAGCAAAGAAAATGCTAGATAAGGTTGGTTTAGCGGATCAATACAATAAAAAACCAAATCAATTATCAGGTGGCCAATGCCAAAGAGTTGCTATCGCACGTGCTTTAGTAAATGACCCAGAAATTCTTCTTGCTGATGAACCTACAGGTGCTCTAGATACGGTAACATCAATTCAAATTATGGAACTAATCCAGGAAATTGCTAAAGAAAGATTAGTTATCATGGTAACTCATAATCCTGAACTTGCTGAAAAATATTCAACAAGAATTATTCGCTTAGTTGATGGTCTTGTAACTGATGATACAAATCCATTTTCAGAAGAAGATGAAATTAAAGAGTGTAAACAATTAACTCAAGAAACTAGTAAAGAAGGTTCAACAAAGAAAGAAAAAGCAAAAATGTCCTTTATGCAAGCGTTAAAACTTTCAGGAAGAAACCTAATTTCTAAGTTTAGAAGAACACTAATGGTATGCCTTGCTGGTTCTATTGGTATTATTGGTGTTTCTACTGTTTTATCTGTATCATCTGGTGTAAAACGTTATATTAGTAATATGCAAGATGATATGCTATCTGGTAACCCTGTTCAAATATCTGAACAAGGATATGATTTAAGCAAGATGGTTTCATCTATGACCCAAGCGCAAAAAAATCAAGCAATTAAGGAAAATACAAAAGATGGTTATGTTAACATCGAATCTTTAGTGGCTTACATCGTCTCTATGAGTAATGCAAAAGATAGCATTATGGTAAGTAATGAAATTAAAGAAGAATATGTAAATTTTATTAATGACATGCCAGAGGAATATCGCGCGGATATCTTGCTAGATTATGGTATTGATTTAACTAACAATATCTACACATCATTTCAAGTAGAAAAAGGAAATAATGAAACTAATTATAATCCATCAATTTCAGTACTAAAACAAACATATACATCTGTATTAGAAAAAACACAATATGCTGATTTTGCTACATATATTACTTCCTTAGCTACTCCATTTGCTCAAGCTACATCTAATGAGGAATATATTCTTTCTCAATATGATATAATCTCTTCTGAAGAAAAATCTCATATTGCTAAAGCAAAGAATGAAATCATGATTGTCGTTTCTAATGAAACAAAATTACAAGATGTATTGCTTGCCGAACTTGGATACTATACAGAAGATGAATTTTTAAACATCTGTTGGAAGGAAACAGAAGATGAAAAATATAATAAAGATTTAGATAAGACTTCTTTCTCTTATGATGAATTATTAGATAAGAAATTTTATTATTATCCAAATGATTTAGTATATAAAGAAAACCCATATTCAGCATTAAATCCATATTCAGATACTAATCCATTTACGTATATTCCATATTCTGATGGAATAACTGTGCCTGAATCAAACAAAGATGATGTAATTGAATTCGAGGTAACCGCGATTTTAAGACCTAAAAAAGATGTTATGTATGGCTGTTTAAAATCTGGTTTCTATTATACAGAAGAACTAACAAATCATGTTAAAAATGAAGCAAAAGAATCGCGAATTGTCAAAAGAATTGATGAAATAAACGACAGAAATAAGGATAAAGAAAACTATCAAGAAAAAACAGGATATTCATCAATGTGGGCAACAACAACTGTTGCAGGTATGGAAGTAGAAATACCAATTGGTATAACTTATAAATATGATTATTATTATGTTAAAGGTGGTTCAAAAGGAAAAGTTGAATTAGAAAAAATAGAAGATGAAATAGGATTTGTAGGTAATGCTTCTTCTATTCTAGATATGCTTGGAAGTATGGGACTTCCAATCACTAATCCTCATACAATCACAAGGAGAGAATTAGGAGGATGTGATGTACCAAGTAATATTTCAATTTATCCAATAGATTTTAAAATAAAAGATAAAGTTACTGCATATTTAGATAAGTGGAATCAAGATGGCGATATTTATTTAAGCAATGGAGAAGTTATTACTCAACAAGCAAGAAATGATATTACATATACTGATAATCTAGAAGTTGTTATTAATATGATCGGTTCTATGATTGATATTATTACATATGCTTTAGTGGCATTTACCGCGATATCTTTAGTGGTTTCTACAGTAATGATTGGTATTATTACATATGTATCTGTTGTAGAAAGAATTAAGGAAATTGGTGTTATTCGTTCGCTAGGTGGAAGAAAGAAAGATGTTAAACATCTATTCAACGCGGAAACATTTATCATCGGTTTCTGTAGCGGCTTATTAGGTATTGCCATTACTTATGGCTTATCAGGTATTATAAATTTAATAGTCGGCTCATTAACTGGCGTTTACACAATTGCTGCTTTACCTATTTCTAGTGCGATTGTCATGATTATTATTTCAATTCTATTAACTCTAATTTCTGGTTTAATTCCTGCATCTTCTGCGGCGAAAAAAGACCCAGTAATCGCTTTGAGAACGGAGTAAATTTATGATTAGAAAAAAGAAATATAAAGGCATGTTTGTTGCCGCATCAATATTTGGTTTTATTTCAGCTTTTATAAATTTTGTATACATAGGAATGTTTAAAGAAGTAGAATCATCAAGTTATATTACTATTCTTATAGTTTTAAGCGTAATTGCCATTATTTCTGGAATCGGATTTCTGATTGTCGCTTTAATGAAAAATGAAAAAACATTATATAATCATCTAGGCGTTATAAAAGTATGCTGCCTTCTATCTGTGTTTGGAAGCATAATTACAATGATTCTTGCTTGGAATGGATATAATATTGTAAAGATGAATGCTCTTATTGATTCTGGTGAAATTAATAATATATTTCCAAATGGTATGAATAATTATTTTTATCAAAATAATGATGTTAATCAAACAAATAATGAAGAGAATCAAATTGATGAAAATGATGTAATCGATGCTCAATATGAAGAAAAAGAGATGACTTATGAGTCATTCCAAGAAGAATTAGAAGCTTTAAACAAAAAATTAGAAGCAAAACAAATTAGTGAAGAAGAATTTTATGATAGGAAAAATGAAATTCTAAAAAAATATTATAAATAGAAAATAGCTCTAGATTTGGCTATATGTCAAAAGATAGAGCTTTTTCTTTAAAAAAATTTTTATTTGGTTTAATATTTAGATACACGGGCCATTAGCTCAGATGGGAGAGCGATTCGTTCGCAACGAATAGGTCGCCAGTTCGATCCTGGTATGGTCCACCAATAGATATAGTTGACAAACATGCTAGATTTGTATTTATTGATGCAGTTTGTCTTTTTATTATAAATTGTAAAAAAATTGTTCGTTGAAAAACTAAATGCAACAACAGGTGGTATTTATTGATATTTTTTGAGCTTAGTTTGACCAAAAAATAATTGACTGTTATTTTTTGATTTTTTTAGTTACTGATTGAGTCAGGTTTATATTCTGAGGCTCAATCTTTTTAATTTCAATAATATCTAAGAATTCTTTTCCTAGAACCATTTCTGCAAGATCATATGGTGTAACACCATTCAATCCTGGTCGATAGTATGAATTAATGTGTGAAAACATTATATTGACTTTTTCTTGTGTTAAGTGATTCAATGAGTGATGCTTTGGTTCAATATATCTTATTAGTTCGTGATTTCGTAGAAGAACAATATGGAGCACAATAAAATACACTAGATAGTTTATTTTTTTTTAAGATACCATTTCTTTTAATTTCACGATAAATAGATTGTTTAGAAACATCTAGTTTTTTACATATAATATTTACAGGAATCACATATTCTAAATATGTTTGTAATTTCACTCTATCTTGATAGATTAGTTGACCGTTCTTTATATTTTTGCCTCCATTATAGATAAACTAAGCTCAATATAATTATCTATTCAGCTTTGGAAAAAGTAAAAGTTAAAGTTCGGATCAAATTTTTGTATTTAGTTTTTCAACTAATAGTTTTCCGCAATCGTTCGCGAACGTTCGTGAAAAACTTGAAAGCCAAGGGTAACAATGATATAATATGAATGAAAAAGGACTGATAATATGTTTGAAAAAGATATTAATAATTTAAAAGAAAATAATTTGATCGAGATAAAAAAATCTAAAGGCGGGTTGCCAAATTCACTTTGGGAAAGTTATAGTGCATTTGCAAATACGAATGGCGGTACTATTGTATTAGGTATTGATGAGCCTCAAAAAAATGTGTTTGAGTCTGCTAAACTTACTGAAAGTGAAGCTTTAGAACTACAAAAACGTTTTTGGGATAATATTAATAATGTTCAAAAGATAAGTGTTAATTTGTTAGTTGATAAAGACGTTTATGTAGATGATTATGATGGATATCCTATTTTAGTAATAAAAGTTAGAAGAGCTAGTAGATTTGAAAAACCAGTGTATATTAATAATAATGTTTATAATGGTACATATAGAAGAAATCATGAAGGTGATTATCATTGTACAAAAAATGAAATTGATTTAATGATTAAAGATTCAAACATTCAAAGTAATGATAAAACTTGTTTGGAAGAATTTACTTTAGAAGATTTAAATTTAGAATCTATTTCAAGTTATAAACAAATGTTAAAAGCATCAAATCCTAGCCATATATTTTTAACTATGACTGATGAACAATTTTATTTAAATTTAGGAATAGCGAAAAAAGGGACAGATGGATTATTGCATCCAACAAGAGCAGGATTATTAATGTTTGGAAAAGAATATCGAATTACAGATGAATTTAGTCATTATTTTTTAGATTATCAAGACCATAGAGAAGAAACACCTGAAATAAGATGGATTGATAGAGTTCAATCTTCATCTGGTGATTGGAGTGGCAATGTGTTTGATTTCTTTTTTAAAGTATATAATAAATTAATTCAGGACTTAACAATTCCTTTTAAGTTAGATGGTGTTCAAAGGATTGATGATACAGAAATGCACAAGGCCCTAAGAGAAGCGTTATGTAATACATTATCAAATGCTGATTATTACGGTACAAGAGGGATTGTAATTAAAAAATATAAAGATAGAATAGAATTCTCTAATCCTGGTAGTATGCGAATGAGTATTGAAGAAGCGTTTGCTGGTGGCAATACCGATCCTAGAAATGAGACAATTTTAAAAATCTTCAGTTTAATTAAAATAGGAGAAAGAGCTGGTACTGGAATCCAACAAATATTACGTGCAATAAATATGTTTGGATATAGTAAACCTATTATTGAGGAAAATTTCAATCCTGATAGAACAAAACTAACAATTTTTATTGGCCATGTAGGAATAAAAGAAATTCAAAATGATGAAAAGCAAGGACAATCAACTTCAAGATTATCTTTTGAAGAACAAAAGGTATTAGAATTGTTTAATGATAAAGAATATATTACTAGAGTTGAAATAGAGAAGCATTTAAATTGTAAGAAAACAAAAAGTTATGAAATTGTGAAATCGTTAATTGATAAAAAAATTATTTACAAAGATGGATTGGGTAGCAATACTAAATATTTAAAAATTGATTGATTGTTAATAAAAATACAGCAATAAATTTGAACGTGGATGAAAAGAGTTGCAATAGGATAATGCACCTATAGGAGAGAAACATCTTTTAGAAATTATTGTCGATTATTTAAAAAATAACAAAATTGTCTAAAAGTAATTTTTTTAGTAATTATTTTGTTGTTTTTTATATTCTTTCCTTTTACAATTTCAATGTTGTAAAAGGAGAGAATCTATGAAAGAGTTTTTAAAAAATAATATGGAACAAAATAAAAAACTAAAAATTCTCGAATTAGTTTTAATCGCATGTATGTTCCTTGCATCGCTTATTTGTTTTATCGTGGGAACTTCACAAGTGAATAGAAATCCAGGTGAAGTTTCATATGTAGGAACAGTGGAATTATTTAGAGATTTCGATGCAGAAGACTATGATGAAGATAGTACAAAATGCGATGTTTTATTCGTAAGTGAAGATGGTGAAAAGAGTATGATTGTCACTTATTCATATGAAGATTACGAAGAATTAGAGATAGATAAAATAACAGGATATGAATATAAAACATCTACAAATGTGACTATTATCTTTGATCATTTAAATCCAACAGATAAAGAAATACTAGCAAAAACAAAAGCGGTAAATGCAAATAATAATACAATTATTTTTAACGCTGCTACCTCGCTACTTATTTTATCAATATCATTAGGAGTAATTACATTCTTTGCAAAACAATTCACTACTTATGAGAAGATATGGTTTATTTCTATTATGGTACTGGCTACAATATTTGCTATTATCTTCCCAGAAGAATCGGCAAATGGAGTATCGGGAATCATCATTATGTTACTATATCTCCTTGATACATTCTTAAACATTTTGTGCGAATTATTGATTTCAAAACAAAGCAAGTGGAATTTTATTGTTTCTGTCGGCGTAGAAATAACTGAGATTATTATATGTGTTGTATTAATGTATCGTTTTGCAACCATGATTACCACACTTCTATTCTGGTTACCAATCGATATCTTAAGCTTTATAAACTGGGCTAAACACAAAGATAAAGAACAAGAAGAATTAACAGCGGTTAGAAGATTAAAAGGCTGGCAAGAAATTCTTGTTATTTCCCTTATCGTTGTTTGGACAGTAGTAATAGGTTATTTTATTTCAGGATTAAATATTTCTACTGATTTCTTTGGCGGTAATGATACTTTAGAAACAGCAATTATTTATATTGATGCATGCGCAAGTGCAGTAGGAATTGCTAATGGCTTATTTATTTTCTTCCGCTTTAGAGAACAATGGATTGCATGGTATATTTGTGCTTTACTTGAGGCAGCAATCAATATTATGACGGGACAATTTGTTCTTCTTATCTTAAAAATCGGATACTTAACAAATACTACATATGGTTATATTAAATGGACGAAATATGTTAATTCTAGAAAAGAAGAGAAATTAACATTATTCTAGTAATCATATAAAGGTTGACTAAAAGAGTAAAAATTAGTAAAATATTTTCGACATATAAATATTATATTTAATAAATGAGGTAAAGAAATATGGCAATTGAAGCAGGCGATTTTAAAACAGGTTTAACATTATTAATTGATGGTGAACCATGGCAAGTACTTGATTTTATGCATGTAAAACCAGGTAAAGGAGCGGCGATTTTAAAAACAAAAATGAAAAATTTAAAATCAGGTTCCACACAAGAAAGAAACTTTAACGCATCTACAAAATTTGAAGCAGCACTTATTGAGAAGAAAAAAGTTCAATTCACATATAAAGATGGTACAACATACAACTTTATGGATGTAGATACATTTGAACCTTATGAAATTGATGAAGCTCAAGTTGGTTTTAGCAAATACTTTATTGTTGAAGGCAGCGAATTATTAGTTACATTCTGGAATAATGAAGTGTTATCAGTAATCGTTCCAGAAAAAGTAGAAGTTACTATCGCTGAAACTACTCCTGCAGTAAAGGGAGCAAGTTCTACCGCGACTAAGGATGCAGTAACAGATACAGGACTTACTATCAGAGTTCCATTATTCATCGAACAAGGTGAAAAAGTTATCGTTTTCTCCGCAGATGGAAAATATTCAGGAAGAGCTTAATTTAAGCTCTTTTTTCTTAAGGAAAATATTATGAATAAAGTGGCATTAGTTACAGGAGGGGCAAGAGGAATAGGAAGAGCTATTTGTTTAGAACTTGCTCAAAGTGGTTATAATGTGGTTATCAATTATTTAACTTCTTCACAAGAAGCAAAAGAACTACAAAAACAAATTGAAGATGAATATCATGTAAGATGTTTAACATATAAATGTGATGTTTCTTCTACTAAAGAAGTAGATGAAATGATAACCTATGTCGAAAAGGAATTTAAAGGCGTTGATGTTTTAGTCAATAACGCCGCGATTGATTTATCAAACATGTTTCATTTAAAAAATGTTGAAGATTTTAAACGTACATTAGAAGTAAATGTTATAGGAGCATATAATGTTTCCTTACGTGTATATAAGTATATGCTTGAACAAAAATGGGGAAGAATCATTAATATTGGTTCTACAAATGGAATTAATACTTATTATCCGATGTGTTTAGAATATGATGCATCGAAAGCTGCACTTAATTCTTTAACCCATAACTTAGCGATTCAATTCGCACCTTATATCAATGTTAATTGTATTGCTCCTGGATTTATTGGAACAGAAAAAGAACTAGAAGGATACGATGAAGAATTCTTAAAACAAGAGGAAGAAAAAATATTGGTAGGAAGATATGGTGATCCTAAGGAAGTAGCTCACCTAGTTAAATTCTTAGCAAGTGATGAAGCAAGTTTTATTAATAATTCCATCATTAGAATAGATGGAGGACAATACGGGAGCAATTAAAAAGAACGTAGTTTGATGATACAAGTATCATTGTGACTACGTTTTCTCTTTATTTTGTGATTTTTGATAGTGCTAGCATTATTCCTAGTTTTCCATACTCAAATGATAAGCCCCCTTGCATATAAAGAGTGTAAGGAGGAATAACAGGAGCATCGGCACTTAATTCAATTGTACTACCTTGAGTAAAGCTTCCTGCCGCCATAACTTCATCAAAAGGATAACCAGGCATAGGAGCAGGAAGAACGTGAACGAAGGAATCAATTGGAGAAGATTCTTGAATACCTTGGGTGAATTTAACAAGATTCTCTTTCGTTTTTAATTCAACAGTTTGAATGATGTCAGTGCGCTCTTCATCAAAGCGAGGAGAAACATTATCAAATCCTAGTTTTTCTAACATATATGAAGAGAATATTGCGGTTTTTAGTGCTCCTTTAACTGCATTTGGAGCCATAAATAATCCTTTGAAAAAAGCGTTGTTTTGATTGAAATTAGCACCTAATTCTTTACCGATTCCAGGTGCAGTTAATCTTTCTGCAACCATATGGATTAAGTTTTCTTTTCCGGCAACATATCCTCCAGTTGAAGCGATTCCTCCTCCTAAATTTTTCATTAATGAACCGACGCAGATATCAGCTCCTACATCACCTACTTCTCTTTCTTCTACTAGTTCTCCATAGCAATTATCAACCATAATTATAACATCATTATTAACTTTTCTAATTTCTTTAATTAATGCTTCAATCTTACTTAGTGTTAATGATTTACGCGAAGAATAACCTCTAGAACGTTGTATTTCTACAAGCTTAACATCTTTTCTTTTTAATCTCTCCACGATTTTTTTAGTGTCAAAATTATTATCAATTAAATCAATTTGTTCGTATTTTACTCCACTTGCTTTTAATGATTGAGTGGAATTACCAACAAGACCAATCATTTCTTGTAAAGAATCATAAGGAGTACCAGTTAATGATATAAAGGTATCACCATGTTTTAATAAACTAGAGAATGTTAAGAATAGAGCGTTAGTTCCGCTCATGATTTGGGGACGAACAAGAGCATCTTCCATCCCTAGTACTGTAGCAAAAATCTTTTCTAATTTATCTCTTCCAGGATCATAATTACCATATCCGTTAATATCGGCAAAATCAGAGTAGGATACTTTGTTTTCAATAAATGCAGATAAAATACGAGAAGAATTAATCATGCATATCCTATCAATTTTGTCATATATTTCTTTTAATTCAATTTCTGATTTTTTTTCAAGTTCTAAAATATTTGTATCAATTTGTTTTAATATCATTTTATTAACCTCGCACTTATTAGAATACCATTAAAATAGGTCATATGTTAAGAGATTAGTAAAGAAAGAAAATAAATATTTATAAATAAATTATTGTAGATTTACAAATGGAATAACTATGCTAAAATGTTTATGTACAGGAGAAAATATGGAATTAATAAGCTCATTTGTTACTAAAAAGCAGTATGATCAAATAAAAAAATATATCGATGGAGTATGTGTCGCTTACTCCTCTTTTAGTGCGTATTCCGCTTCCTCTTTAAATAAAGAAGAAATTGAAGAAATTGCTAAGGAAAAGAAAGTTTTTGTTAATCTTAATGCTTTGTTACATCAAGGTGATTTAGAAAGATTTTCTCTCCTAATCGATGAATTATATCTTATACCTAATGTGTTTTTTATAGTATCTGATTTAGGAGCAGTCAATATATTAAAGAAAAAAGGATTAAGTACAAGAACTGTATATCAAAGTGAGACGATGATCACTAATTATTTAGACGCAAAAGAGTATGAGGAAGATAATTTATATGGGCTAGGAATATCTAGTGAAATAACTATATTAGATGCTAGTAAAATAATCTCTTCTATTACTAATTCTTTTTATTTAGGATATGGATATCGACCAATGTATCGATCTTATAGAAAAATTATTTCTTTATGGAAAAAAGAAAAAGGTTTATCTTTTGAAAATAAAAATATGTTTTTAAAAGAAGAAACAAGAAACGACTTATATCCAGTAATAGAAAACGAATATGAATCAGTGGTTTTTCGAGGAGGAGTTATTAATACTATTAAAGAAATCGATAAAATCAAAGATTGTAAGATACTATTTTTAAGTGCATTGTTTATTGATGAAGAAAAATACATTGAAGTTGTAAAAACATTTAAAAATGTTCTTTTAAATAATATTACTAAAGAAGAAGGAAACAAGATAATCTCATCTTTAGATATTAAAGAAGATAATTCTTTTATGTATGAAGATTCAATTTATGAGGTGGAATAATCATGGGTAAAAGATATATTGAACTCCTTGCTCCAGCAGGAGATTTAGAAAAATTAAAAGTAGCATTACTTTATGGCGCTGATGCTTGTTTTATTGGAGGAAAAAAGTTTTCACTTCGTTCTCGAGCTTCAAATTTTACTTTAGAAGATATTAAAGAAGGATGTGAATTTGCTCATAAACTTGGCAAAAAGATACATGTTACTTGTAACATTGTCATGCATAATAATGATTTAGATGGACTTGAAAAATATTTAAAAGATTTAGAAGCATGTGGTGTAGACGCAATTATTACATCATCTTTATATATGGCAAAACTTGTAAGAAGAATCACGAAAATGGAAGCTCATATCTCAACACAAGAATCATCTTTAAATGAAGAAGCAGTAGAATATTTTTACAAACAAGGGGCTACGCGTGTTGTTTTAGGAAGAGAATGCTCTTTAGATGATATAGAAAAGATATGTAAGAATAAGCCGTGTGACATAGAAGCCTTTATTCATGGAGGAATGTGTTCTTCGTATTCAGGAAGATGTATGTTATCAAATATTATGACGCGAAGAGACGCTAATCGGGGAGGATGTGCCCATTCTTGTAGATGGAAATATAAATTATATAACGATGAAGAATTAATCACTAAAGGCGAAGAATATTTTTCTATGTCTTCAAAGGATTTATGCTCCCTAAAAGAAGTAAGAAAGATGATTGATATCGGTGTTGATTCATTGAAGATTGAAGGAAGAATGAAGTCTTTAAATTATATTGCTTGCATTGTTAAAGCATATAGAGAAGTTATTTCGGATTATTTAAATGGCCTTCCTTATAATGAAGAAAAATATAACTTTTATTTAGATGCATGTGAAAATAGAGATACTTCTTATGGATTTTTACATGGTGAAGTAAAAGAAGAAGGACAATTATTTAACTTAGATTTAATGCTAAAAAAAGCAGGAGAATTCATTGGTATTGTCAAAAAATATGACGAAGACAATCATATTTGTTATTTGGAATTAAAAAATAAAATTACTGCGGGAGAAAAATATATTGTATTATCTTCTTCTAATCTTCCTAAAGAAATATTGATTGATCGTTTTTATGTGCAAGGAGAGGAAAAGGATGTATATAGTGTGGCTTCTTCCATCATTACTTTTAAGTGTGAAGAACATTTGCTTCCATACGATATCATCAGACTAAAAAAATAATATGAATATAGAACAAGGACGCAAATATTATCTATTTTTTGATTTAGATGAAACATTGATGTTTGATGGAGTTATTAGTCAAGAAAATATAGATGCTTTGAAGAAAGCACAAGAAAAAGGACACGAAATATTCTTATCAACAGGACGTACAAAAGGATTTTTACCTAGTGAAGTTAATAAAATAAATTTTGATGGATATTTATTAGCTTCTTCTTATATAGAGTATAAAAATGAAATTCTTTTTGCTTCTTATTTAGAAGATGAAACGATACAAAAATGTCTTTCCTTAATAAAAAAATCTCGTGGCGGAGCAAACTTTGAAGGAGAAAATGCTTATTTTGATATTACTGAAGAAATGATAAAAGATTTAAGCGAAGAAGAATTTGATAGATTAATATCCTCTTTTGATTTTAGGAAAGCTAAGATTTCTAAGGTTACTTTTCATTACAAACTAAACCCAAAAGAAGAAGCAAGTATTGAAGAACTTGAAAAAGTATTCTTCTCTTATAAAACAGAGTGTGTACATAAGGGCAATACAAAAGGGAATTTAATAAAAAAGTTTGGTTCTATTATCAAAGTCACTAAGGACAATTTTATCGTATTTGGTGATTCAGAAAATGATGTTAGTATGTTCAATGTAGTAAAGAATAACATCGCTATATGTCCTTCCTCAAAAAAGATTAGAAATATGGCAAGATTAATTATATTTAAAAAAGAAAATGGTGTTGCTATTGCGTTAGAAACATTAGGATTGATTTGATGTGATTTCAAAAATTGTTATTTGAAACAGTAATGATTTTTTAAAGTCTTAAAAATAATTAAAAAAAATACATGATATAGCTCATGTATTTTTTAGCGGATTATTATTAGTAACACTCCTATAAATTGAATAATGGTTCCTAAATCAACAAAGATATGAAATATTGGATGGAACCATTTTTTCTTATGACCAATACCGTATAATATTGATCCTACTGTATAAGCAATTCCTCCAGATAATATAAATACAAATTCATCAAAAGCAAGGCATTTGACAGCACCTGGAACTAATATAATAGCCCAACCCATGATAATATACATTGCCATAGATATTGCTTGTACTTTCTTGGAAGATATGTCAATAGCGTTAAGTAATATTCCCACAAAAGCACCAATCCATTCTATGGATAATATTATAGGAAGACAAGAAGTATCTTTCATAGTCATAACACAGATCGGGGTATATGTTCCTGCGATTAAGAAGTAGATGGTACAGTGATCGATAATTCTCATTACTTTTTTACTTATTAAATGAGGATGTAATCCGTGGTATACAGAAGATACCGAATAAAGTGCTATCGCAGATATTCCATATATAATTAACGAAAATATTTCTATATTATTTCTTTGATTTAATGTTGCTAAAATTATAGAGAATAAAAGTATTAATACTCCTATTCCTCCTCCCACAATATGGGTAGTTAACGAAAATATTTCCTCACCTTTAGAATAATAAGGCATTTTTAAATTAATAAGTTTTTCTTTGCTCATATAGAACACCTCTTTTCTTATACATTCAATATATGACAATAAACCCAATAAACAAACCTATTAATCAAAAAGAAAATCCTACCTATAATTATTGATTTGTAGAAAATTTATTTTTGCCTCTACTAAGAGTAGAGTAAACACAAAAGCACCTAAATTTAGGCCTTTAATTTCTATGTATAGAAAAGATAATATTTACCCATAATTTATTATGAATGTACATAAAATATAAGTGGAGAACAAAATATGAACGATAAATATAGTAGTTTAGCAAAGAAAACATTATTACAAATGGAACTTATTGCCAAAGAAAGCGGTAGTAATAAAGTAGGAAGCGAGCATTTACTCCTCGCTTTTTTAAAAAATGAAGATTCTCTTTTTGCTTTGGAACTAAGAAAATATGGAGTTACTTTCTCAAAAGCAGCTTTAAAGATTAAGAAGATGGGGTTTAAGGATAAAAGCTATGCCCCTTTAGAATATAGTGAAGAACTAAAAAGGACATTAGAAGAAGCTGAGGAGTTTTCTTTTAGAAGTGAGGAGGCCTATGTCTCTTTAGAGTCTATATTTATCAGCCTAATTCAATGTGATAATAATGCTTATGAAGTATTAAGTCTATTTGATGTAAATTTTGATTTACTAGTGAGAAATATTGTAAAAAACAAAGAGAAAAAAACAGAACTAGATAATATTGTTGATCTTCATATTATGGGAATAGGTAACAAAGACCCTCTTATTGGAAGAGAAAATGAACTTCATCAACTTATTAACGCCTTAAGTCGAAGAAATAAACCTAATGCCATTTTAGTGGGTGAACCAGGTGTAGGTAAAACTGCGATTGTGGAAGAGTTAGCTTCTTTAATTTACAAAGGAGAGGTACATTCATTAAAAGGAAAAAGAATCTATGAGCTTGATATGGCTTCTACGATAAGTGGTACAAAGTATCGAGGAGAATTTGAAGATAAGTTAAAGAAAATTATTAAAAAAACTAAAGATGATGGTAACGCTATTTTATTTATTGATGAAATACATACTATTGTTAAAGCAGGAGGAGCGGAAGGTGCTATTGATGCATCTAATATTTTAAAGCCATATTTAGCAAGGGGAGAAATTCAAGTAATTGGAGCCACTACTGAGGATGAATTTTCTTCAACTTTTGAAAAAGATAAAGCATTAAAAAGAAGATTTCAAATAATTAGAATAGAAGAATCTACATGTGAACAAACAAAAGAAATCCTAAAAAGAATAAAAGGTATTTATGAGGATCATTATCGAATATCTATTGATGATAATGAATTAGATTATATTGTTGAAATGTGTAGTAGATATATATTAAATGAAAAATTTCCTGATAAAGCCATCGATGTATTAGATAATTCGTTAGTAAGAGCTAATGAAAGATTAACTATAAACGATATTAATGCCACATTAAAAAGATTCTATGGAATAGAACTAGAAATAGTAAATAGAAGGGAAAGGATGGTTAAAGAACTTAAAGAAGAGTTGATTGGACAAGAGAATGCGATTGATAAGATAAATGATTATTTTGATTGTATTGATAAAGGGTACATAGATGTTTCTAAACCACTAGGTACTTTAATGTTTTATGGCCCTTGTGGAGTGGGTAAATCTTTATGCTCTAAAATAATTGGGAGGAACTATTTTAAAGAAAATCACATTTTCTCTTTAGATTTATCTTCTTATTTTGACTACTCTTCCTTAAATCGTCTTCTATTTAGTTCTTTTTCTAATGAAGAATCCTCTGCTTTTGTGAAGTTTATGAAGACGAATCCTAATTCTTTAATCATTCTTGATTCGCTAGAAAAGAGTTCTTATGAAATCATTAATTTCTTTCTTCATATCTTTGATGAAGGGTATTTTATAGATGGAAAAGGCAATAAAATCTCTTGTACTAACGCTTTATTTATTTTGATTAGTACCAAGGAAGAAAACGAAAATAATAATTTTGACAATGTTATCAAAAAAGATGGAAAAAGTGATGAAAATAATAAAAAATCTGTGATAAGAACAATGAGAAAAGATATCTTAAAAAGGATGGATGAGGTAATTTTTTTCCATCATTTAAAGAAAGAAGAAATTTGTCATATCATTCACAAAAAGTATATGTGTGATAAGCAGGATTTAATGTTTGAATTAGGAAAGATTGATCATTTTGAAGATGAAGTAAGAACAAATGGGGCAAGAGCAATCTCTAAGAAAGTAATAAAAAGAATTATGGAAAAAGAAATAAAGAATTAAAAAACTAGTAATATCACTTCATAACGGTAAATAAATATATGGAACCTGATTTTACGAATTAGAATAAATCTTGTTGACAACTTACTACTATGTAGTATATATTTATCTAGCGTAGGAAGTGAAGGTCCTACCAAAGAACTCTCTGTCACAAAAATTTTGTGACCAGAAGACCATAGGGAGGTGCAAGAATATGAAAAAATATGAAGTTATGTATATCCTTAAAGCAAATTTAGACGACGCAACTCGCAATGAGTTAGTTGGAAAATTAAATGCTCTTCTTTCAGCAAATGGCGGATCTATTGAAGCTGTTAATGAATGGGGCGTTAAAGATTTAGCTTATGAAATCGAAAAAGAGAAAAAAGGATATTACGTAGTTGTCGATGTTGTTGCTAACGTAGACGCAATCAACGAATTCGACAGAGTTGCAAAGATTAACTCAAACGTATTACGTTCACTAGTTATCGCAAAATAAGGTATCCAAAATAGGAGGTATTTTATATGATAAATCGTGTAGTTTTAGTTGGACGTATGACAAGAGATCCTGAACTAAGAAAAACCAATAATGGCACATCAGTCGTATCCTTCACATTAGCTTTAGATAACCGTACTAAGGGCCCAAACGGAGAAAAGACAACATCTTTTATTCCTTGCCAAGCATGGAATCAACAAGCTGAAAATTGTGCACGTTATACAAGAAAAGGTTCATTAGTTGGTGTTGAAGGAAGAATTAATCAAAGATCTTTCGATACTAAGGATGGTCGTCGTGCATCCGTAGTTGAAGTAATCTGTGACTCTGTACAATTTTTAGAAAAAAAATCTGATGCAAACACATCTTCACAAGATATGGGCTATGCTTCTGATGAACAACCATCATACATAGAATCAGCACCAGAAAGTAATAACGTAAGTTCTATCGATGTCGCAGATGATGATTTACCATTCTAGGTAGATTAAAATTTGATATTTCACAATTGATTGTGAAGAAAGGTAGGAAAACAAAATGGCATTCAAGAAAATGAGACCAAGAAAAAAGGTTTGTATCTTCTGTAAAAATAAAAACCAAGAAATCGATTACAAAGATGTTGAATTATTAAAAAGATTCATCTCTCCAAATGGTAAGATTTCTCCTCGCCGTGTTACTGGCACATGTGCTAAACACCAAAGAGCAGTTGAACAAGCAATTAAGAGAGCACGCTTTATGGCTTTACTCCCTTATGTAATTGACTAATATAACGTTGTAATATTACAAGTTCATTTTGGAAAATTATAGATAGCATTCGTATAGAAGATTATATAAGATCGCTTAAAAGAGCGGTCTTTTTTCAATATATAGAGAAGAAAAGAAAAAAAGATATATTATTCTATAATATATAACTATCCTACGGTCTTTATATTCAGTCTATATCCCACTTTCTAACACGACAAATATAAATGCTTGTTTTACATTTAGAAAAAAATTATACGATTACAATCAAATTTGTTAATTTTGGAAAAACCGAAATAATATATAAAAATAATATTGGAAAAACCGATAAAACGAGTAAAAATAATATTGGAAAAACCAGGAAAGGTGTGTTTTGATATGTTTTATAGGAAAATAGAAAAGCGATTATATGAATATTATAATAATGTTGATGCTAAGATTGTTGTTATAAATTCGTGGCGAAAACCCATAGGCTTGCCTATGGGATGAAAGCCACTTT
>SAMEA3663025__coassemble_276_pt1 | contig 77683 bp, 75 predicted proteins | sample SAMEA3663025__metabat2_high_PE_042 | metagenome-assembled genome bin SAMEA3663025 (sample SAMEA3663025) | pig gut metagenome | biome: pig gut; feature: pig-associated habitat; material: faeces | place: France | collected 2012
AAAATGTTTGAGGGGCTCGGCAAAGCCGTGGCCCATGGAGGAAATTATGGAAGAATTAGAATTTAGATATGACACACAATTATTGATTGATGGATCAAGCAAGAAAGATTTGAATGAAGATAAAATTTACGACTATATTTTAGATAATTTTGTTGGTGATTGCTTATTAGTATGTGGAGATGAAGAATTGATTAAACTTCACTTCCATACAAACGAACCATGGAAGATCTTAGAATATTGTAGAACTCTTGGAGAAATCTATGATATTGTTGTTGAAGATATGGACCGTCAACAAAGAGGATTAAAAGGTTAGTTTATATGATATATTGAGCTGATGAAAGTCAGCTTTTTTTATTCGATAAAAAAACTTTATAATTATTAATCAATAATTATTTACTTATTAATGCTAGAAATGATAAAATTATAAAGGTTAAAGAAAACCAAGTAAACTTTTATAGGAGGAAATTATTAGAATGTCAGTAAAAGTTGCAATTAATGGATTTGGCCGTATCGGTCGTCTAGCTTTCAGACAAATGTTTGGTGCTGAAGGATATGAAGTCGTAGCAATCAACGATTTAACAAGCCCAAAAATGTTAGCTCACTTATTAAAATACGATTCAGCTCAAGGAAGATATGCTTTAGCAGATAAAGTAGAATGCTCAGAAGAAGGTGCTGAAGAAGGTTGGATCTCAGTTGATGGAAAGAAAATTAGAATCTATGCTGAAAAAGACGCAAACAACTGCCCATGGGGTGAATTAAATGTTGATGTTGTCTTAGAATGTACAGGTTTCTATTGCTCAAAAGAAAAATCAATGGCTCACATCAATGCAGGTGCTAAGAAAGTTGTTATCTCAGCTCCAGCTGGAAAAGATTTAAAGACAATCGTTTACAATGTTAACCATGAAACATTAACAAAAGAAGATAAAATTATTTCAGCTGCTTCATGTACAACAAACTGTTTAGCTCCAATGGCTAACGCTTTAAACAAAGCATTCCCAATTCAATCTGGTATTATGACAACAGTTCACGCTTACACTGGTGACCAAATGTTATTAGACGGACCACACAGAAAAGGTGATTTAAGAAGAGCAAGAGCAGCAGCATGCTCAATTGTTCCTAACTCAACAGGTGCTGCAAAAGCAATCGGTTTAGTTATTCCTGAATTATCAGGCAAATTAATTGGTTCTGCTCAACGTGTTCCAACTCCAACAGGTTCTACAACAATTTTAGTTGCAGTTGTTAAAGGTGAAGATGTTACTCCAGCATCAGTTAATGCCGCTATGAAAGCAGCAACTAATGAATCATTTGGTTACACAGAAGAACAATTAGTATCTTCAGATATCGTTGGTATTAGCTATGGTTCATTATTTGATGCAACACAAACTATGGTTACAAAAGTAGCTGATGGTTTATTCCAAGTTCAAGTTGTTGCATGGTATGATAATGAAAATTCATACACAACACAAATGGTTCGTACAATTAAATACTTCTCAGAAAAGTGCTAATTGGTTAGAAATATAGAAGCATCCCTAGTGGATGCTTTTTCATTTAAATAAAATAAAAAGATAACTTTACTTTTATTTCACAAATAGGTAGAATAATCAATTGTGAATTAATGAAGTGAAAGAAGGTATATTATGGAATATTATGATGTGTTATTACCATTAGCGCTTATTCTTGTAATGTCGAAACTATTTTGCATTGGTTGTAGAAAGATTGGTGCACCTCAAGTTGTGGGAATGCTTTTAACTGGTTTATTAATAGGACTTGCTAAATATACACCTTTAAATGATTTATTACTTTCATCTTCTAGTCTTGAAGGAATAGGATTTATTGCTAAAATTGGTGTTATTCTTATCATGTTTTCAGCAGGACTAGAAACGGATTTAAAGAAAATCAAAAGTACAGGTCTAGCGTCTATAGTTATTACAATACTAGGCGTTATTTTACCTTTAGGATTAGGATTCTTAGTATCTTCTTTGTTCTTCGGCTTAAATGGTAAACAACAAATATTACAAAATCTTTTTTATGGTACTATATTGACCGCAACATCAGTCTCAGTCACTATTGCAACCTTAAAAGAACTTGGAAAATTAGATACTAATGTTGGTACAGCTATTGTAAGTGCTGCAATTCTTGATGATATAATTGGTGTTATTGTTTTATCTTTTGTGATAGGATTATCAGGATCAACTCAATCATCTCATAATCCACTAGCTAATGGAATTTGTTCTTTGTTTAACTTAGATATTTCAAATGCTACAGCTCCTTGGATGGTTTTATTATTAACTGTCTTATTTTTCATTTGCATCTTCGTCTTTGGTTTCTTAGTAAGAAAGTTATTTAAATATTTAGATGAACACGAACAACATCATCGTCGTTTACCAATATTTGGACTTTCGATATGCTTTCTATTTGCATTTTGTAGTGAAAGATTCTTTGGTGTAGCGGATATTACTGGTGCATTTTTTGCCGGTTTGATTCTTGCTTCTTCTAAGCAAAAATCATATATCGATCGAAGAAGTGAAATTGTTTCTTATTTAATCTTTACTCCAGTATTCTTTGCAAATATCGGTATGACTTTGGAATTTGGAAATATTGATATTTCATTTGTTGGATTTGGTCTTTTATTTGTTCTTGCAGGAATTGCTGGTAAAGTAATTGGATGTGGAATTGGAGGAAAGATATGTAAATTTTCTTTCAAAGAATCCGCTCGAATTGGATTTGGTATGATGGCTCGTGCTGAAGTATGTTTAATCTGTGCTCAAAAGGGTGTGGATGCTTCTATCATTTCTTCTTCGATTATGCCTTTTATCTTACTTTTAATTGTTCTAACTTCTTTTATAACTCCTTTATTACTAAAATTAACTTATAAAGGAGAACTAGGAATTGAAGAAGCTGAAGTTGAAGAAAAACCTATTATTAATAATAAATAATAAAATAAACACCTTTGGTGTTTTTTTTGCACAAAATATTAATGTTTTATTATATAAAATTAATATTATTACACTTATTTATGAATTAAAATAAACATGTAAAGGTGATAACGTATGAAAAAACAAAAAACTTTCTTTCAATTATTTATTCCTATTTTTATTGAATTGGTTTTTTCTGTATTAATAGGATTTGTTGATACATTTATGCTAAGTGCTATCGGAGATAAACAAGTTGGAGCGGTAGGAACTGCGAATTCGTTTATTTCTATTTTTGTCATTTCGTTTAATATTATTAGTTCTGGTATGATGGCGGTTATGACGCAATATATAGGCGCTAAAAAAGAGAATATTGCTCAAAAAGCGCTGAGTATAGGCTTAAGCATTAATCTAGCTCTTGGAATAATTATTTCATGTCTATTTATCTTTTTTACACCACAGATTCTAACCATGATGAAAATTGCTCCAGGATTAAAAGAGGATGCCATTATTTATACTCGTCTTATCGGTGGTACTTCTTTAATTATGGCTATAACTCCTTTATTAACTACTTATTTAAGAGCGTTTGGGTGTACTACATCGCCTTTAGTAGTCACTTTAGTGGGCAACGTGATTAATATAGTATTTAATGCTATCTTTATTTATGCTTGTTCAATGGGGGTATTTGGTGTAGCATTAGCTACGATTATATCTCGTGTTGTCATGTTTATTTGTCTTCTTATCTTAGTAAATGTATTAATTAAAAAGGATGAAAGAAAACTAGAATTAAGCTCATTTACGATTTTTAAACAAATCATTCGTATTGGCTTACCTGCTGCTTTAGAAACTATTATGTATAATATTTCAATGTCGCTTGTTATGACTTTTGTTAATATGATGGATCCTGATGGCTTAAATGCTACGATAAAATCTTATTGTGGTCAAATTACCAATTTCTGTTATATTGCTTCTCTTGCTATGGCAGTTAGTAACTCCATTATTGTAGGGTGGAAAATTGGTGAAGGAAAATATGATGAATGCTTTAAAATCACAAAAAAACATTGTATAATTGCAATATTGTGTGGTTCAGTATCTGCATTAATAGTCACTATTCTTGGAAGACCACTGATGAGTATCTTCACAAAAGATGTCAACATTTTGCGCATCGTTCCTATCATATTTGCAATTGATATTGTATTAGAGATTGGAAGAGCAACTAATTTACTTATTGGTCAAGCTTTAAAAACTGCAGGTGATGCTGTATTTACAGTTGTCATTTCTATCATCTTTACTTTGATTTGCGCAGTCGGAGGAACATATTTATTTGGAAATCTTTTAGGTTTACTAATAATTGGCACATGGATTGGACTTGCACTTGATGAATTCGCACGTGGTGTTTTAATGATGATGAGATGGAATAGTAAAAAATGGATCGATAAAATCATTGTTAAAAACCATTAATTGGAGTTTAATGATGAAAAAGAATGAAGTATTAGGATTAATTATCTTATTTATTTGTGCCATTATTTGGGGAAGTGCTTTTATTGCTCAAAGTATGGCTGCAGGCAAGATTGGCGCTTGGATGTATAATGCTTGTAGATTCCTAGTAGGTGGAGTAATCTTAATACCTTTGATAATAATTTTAGATTTAAAGAAAAAGAAAAAAGTTGAAGAAGAACACACTGAGAAGAAACCAATATGGTTTCTTCTAGTAGCGGGATCAATAATTGGTCTTCTTCTAGCTATTGCTTCCTTTTTACAACAAAAAGGTATTGAAACAATCCCAGCGGGGAAAGCAGGATTTATTACTGGCTTTTATCTAGTCCTTGTTCCAATTTTTAGTTTTATTTTCTTTAGACAAAAACTAAAAATACATATTTACATCGCCGCAGTATTAGGCTTACTTGGATTATATTTATTAAGTGTAAGTGATGGTTTTAGTTCAATTACAGTCGGTGATATATTTGTTATTGGTTGTGCTTTTGTATTTACTTTCCAAATCCTTGGAGTAGATTATTTTGTAAAAAAAGTTGATCCAATTAAATTATCTTGCGTGCAAATGTTATTTTGTGGATCCTTTTCCCTCCTTTTAGCGTTAATCACAGAAAAAAATACATGGAATGACATTATTAATTGTTTAGGCCCAATTCTTTATGCTGGTATTATGTCATGTGGTGTAGCGTATACTTTACAAGTAGTAGGACAAAAAATGGTCAATGCGACTATTGCATCATTGATTTTGTCATTAGAATCAACATTTTCAGTAATATTTGGAGTAATCATCCTTCAAGAATATTTATCTACTAGAGAAATATGGGGATGCGTTGTGATGTTTTTAGCAATTTGTATTTCTCAAATTGATTTTAAACACTTATTCACTACTTTTATTAATAAAAAAGATAAAAAAATAGAATAGATGTTTAGGACTTCCTAAACATTTTTTTACATAAATAAAAAAAACCCAATAATATGTAAAGGAATTTCGTATTTATATTGATTATGGAACTACAAGATTTATTTTTAAAGCTACAAGAAGGCGATTTTACTTATTTTGATATTTTTTATGAACGTAGTAAAAATGTTGTTTTTTACAACATTCTTTCCTATACCAAAAATTATGATATCAGCGAAGATATACTACAAGAAACATATGTAAAGTTCTTAGCGTCTATCAATAACATTAACAAAAATGTTAATATATTAGGATACTTAATGAAGATATCAAAGAATTTAGCTTTAGACTATTTTAAAAAGAATAAAAGGATTGAATATGTAGAAGATGAATTATTGATTCCTTCCTATATGAATCTAACAATTGATGAAGAGGAATTAGTTAATAAAATAAAGGGTATCCTTAATCAAAAAGAATTTCTAATTCTCATTCTTCATGTTCTTAATGATATGACGTTTGAAGAAATAAAAGAGATTATTTGTAAGCCTTTAGGGAGCATACTGTGGGCCTATAATAACGCGATAAAAAAATTAAGAAAGAAAATGGAGGTGGAAATATGAAAAAAATTAACGATGAAAATATTAAGGAAGCATTAAAAAAATGTAATCCTTATCAAATCAAAACAAGTTCGACACAAATTCTTGAAGCATATAATCGTGCGAAAGAAGAAAAAACTAATAATAGAAAAGCTAAAAATATAATTATATTAGCTCCATTAATTCTATGTAGTTCATTAATACTAGTTTTCACTATGTATGGAATAAAAAAATCAAATACAAAGAATAGTTTTGATTATTCTAAAAATAAATATTTTACCCGACAATTATTAACTTTTACATCCTTTTTTGATGGATACGAAGATATTTATCCGCTGAATAAGAATCGGAAAAATAGTTTATCTGATACATCATTTTCTCAAGTTGTGGATAATTATGAAAAAGTTCAAGCAGGAGTAAAAGATTTATTTACAATTGATTCTTATTATACAGAAGTTAGTAAATGTTCTTTTACTTTTGATGATGTTATTTATACTAGACGTATAGATTATTATTCTTCATCATCATCTTTAGTATCATCTTTCTATTATAATGAAGAAGAAGCAAAAAATAAGAAATTTATCGAAGAAGGCTTATTTGTTTATTTACAGTCGTATTACTATGCTTCAATTGAAATTAAACAAGAAAATAATAAAAATAAGAGTGAAATTGAAGTTTCTACTATTTTACGAAATGTCGATGTACAACAAGATAATAAATTATATTTGATTGAGAAGGAAAGTGAATATAAAGGTACACAAAGCGAAAATTCATATTCTTTAATGACTTTTAATTCATATACTTCTTTAGAAGATGAGGAGTGTCTCTCTTCCATTGAATATGAAATAGAAAATGAAGTGATTAATGTTTCTTATCAAAATGGAAGTGAAGAATTTGAATTTGAAGATATTAAAAAAATTGAAGAAAATAAATACTCCTTTGAATTTGAAGAAGAAAATGATGAGTCAAATTCAAGAATTTATTTAACATATAATCAAGATTTAAGTAGAACATATAGCTTAGATGATAAAATAATTATAAAAAAATAAAAAAATTCAAATAAAAAGAGTAACCTAATCGTATTTATAGTGAAAACAATAAAGAAAAGGAGATTCAAGATATGAAAAAAATACTATTGTTATCACTTAATGCGATATTTCTCACTGCAGGATTAGTTGCTTGCTCTTCTAACAAAACAAACACCACATTTAAAAATGATAAAGATATATTTTCTTTACAGGCAGTAACTGGTATGAGTATGTTAAGTTCTTATGAAGGAACAGCGCATATTAATAAATTAATTAAAAGAAGTAATGAAAGAAGTGATTTCACAGAAGAACAAGTCACAAAGATAAAGGAAGTTTTACCTACAGTCGATTTATTATTAGATAATGAAACAACATTCCTCTCTCATGTGGAAGAAGTTAATGTTGAAATTGATGGAAAATTATATGAAACTAAAGAAGAAATAACATTCTTAAATAATGATCTTTCTTCTTCATCTTATTTATTATTCTATAATATTATCGAGGAAAAAGTTGAGGAAGATGAAGAAATAGAAGAAAAGAAAGACATGGAGGGTATAGCTTACATCGATGAAGAAACATATTATCCTTTTATTTCCAAAGAAGAAAAAGAAGTAGAAGATGATGAAGTTGAAAATACCAGAAAATTTATGATTTTAACTGGTGAAAAATCATACATCGAAATTAAAGAAGAATATTCTTATGAGTCAGACGAAGTAGAGCAAAAACTTCATTATGAAGTAGTTCAAGATAATCAAAAGATTGTAGATTATAAAATCAAGATAGAAAATGAAAATCAAGAAAATGAAATAAAGGTAGAAATTGGAGAAATGAATTTCAAGGTTGAAAGAGAAATTTTTGAAGATACCTATATTTATAAAATCTCTTTAAAGGATGATGAAACAAATCAAATGGTATCTCTTAAAAGAGAAATTCTAGAAGACGGAACTATATCTTACGACATATATGAATAATATGTAAAAAGCAAAACATTTAGAGCAAAGTTTTGCTTTTTTTATTTATTAAATGTGTTTTTTGGATTTGTTAGAAGTATAATACTAATACTTAACATTATTTCTTAAAATAAATAGCTACGATACGTGGATATAAAAAAGAGTAAAAAAGTATTACATTGATCTTAAGGGGGAATAAAGATGACAATATTAAAGACACATGATTTGTCCAAAAGGTATAAAACATATTATGCTTTAGATAAAGTAAGTATGACAATTGAAGAAGGAGATATATATGGCTTTGTTGGTGAAAATGGTGCTGGTAAAACAACATTAATTAGAGCAATTACTGGATTAATTTCATCATATGGAAGTTATGAATTATTTGGCGTTTCTTCAAAAAGTGAACAAATATATGAAAAAAGAAGACTAGTTTCTTCAATTGTAGAAGCTGCTTCTATCAATAAGTCTATGACAGCACAAGAAAATATTAGACTTCAAGCCTTTGCTCATGGAACAAAAATAGATGATGAAAAAATAAGTTCTTTACTAAACAAAGTTGGTTTAGATGAAAAGAAAATTGCCAAGAAAAAAGCAAAAGATTTTTCTTTAGGTATGCGTCAAAGACTCGGAATTGCTCTTTGCCTTATTAATAATCCTAAATTTATAATTCTTGATGAACCTATGAATGGACTAGACCCTTCTGGTTTTATTGAAGTAAGAGAATTGATTTTATCTTTAGCATCTCAAGGGATAACATTTTTGATTTCTTCACATATTCTTGGTGAATTAGATAAGATTTGTAATAAAGTAGGTTTCTTATCACATGGAAAATTACTTGAAGAAATAAGTATGGAAGAACTACATAAAAAGACAAGAAGTAATACAAAGATTACTTTTAGAAAAATTGATGATATCAATGAGAATATTATTGAAAAATTAAATCTTCAAGATTATCGAATTGAGGGAAATAGTTTATTTGTATATGATCAAATAGATATTAACCTTATTATGAGAGTTTTTGTTTCTGAAAATATTGAACTTGAATCTATCACTAGTTCAAATGAATCAATTGAAGATTATTATTTTAAAATAATGAGGGAGGCACAACAAAATGAAAAGATTGCTTAAAGCTGATTTTTATCGCATTATTAAAAGCAAATTAAGTATTGCTGCCCTCATCATTATTGTCGCATTTGTTCTAATAAATAATTTTAGCTATTTATTTTTAAAAACTTTATTAGAGGAACAAGTGGGAAGTGATCCTAGTATGAATTCTTTATTCAGTGGAAGATCTTTCTTTGTTCAAAGCTTTTCTTCAACAAATAATGTGGGAGTTATTATTCCTATTTTTACATCTATCATTATCTGTTCTGATTTTTCATCAGGTACTTTAAGAAATAAGATTATATCAGGCCATAAAAGAAGAAATATTTTGTTGTCTTCTTTTATAAGTGGCACTACATATAATGTTATTCTTGTATTAACATATGCTTTAAGTAACCTACTGTTAGGTAGCTTGTTATTAGGGTACGGAACTTCCTTTGACGTGGGACAATTTGTTCTTGTTTTAAAGGAATTATTTGTTGGTTGCCTACAATATATTTTCATTAGTTCCATAATAGTGCTTTTAGCATTTACCTTTAAGAAAGTTTCTTTAACTATTATCCTACAATTTGTTGTGCAACTTGTTCTTAATGGATTTTTGATTATAGCTAGCGTTATTCAATCTTTTGATGTACCTAATATCTTTAAGAAATTGAATTTGATTATTCCTATTAATCCAGTAAATGAGATGATTAGTCAAGGAGGCGTAGCTTTAGATAATACTACTTTAATCGTTGGCTCTATATCCATGGTAATATTCATTATTATTAATATTGTCGTTGGAATAGTTATATTTAAAGAATCCGATATAAAATAGAAGAAAGCACATGAATTTGTGCTTTTTTTCATAAATTATGCGTTTAATCATAAAATAATAACGGGTGAAATTATGAAAAGATTTACACGTTTATTTTTGCCATTATTACTATGTGTCTTTTTTGGAACTGTGTTTTATATGGTTTCAAGTGAGGAAGCTAAAAATTATCCACCTGTGTTTTTGAATCCTCCTTCTTTTGTATTTCCTATTGCTTGGACCATATTATATATTTTAATAGGAGTATCAATTTATTTGTTCGATAAGCTAGAATTAAGTAAAGAGGAAAATGACCAAGGGGTAATTCTTTATTATTTTGATTTGTTCTTTAATTCCACTTGGACATTATTATTCTTCAAATTAAAACTTAGAGTTTTCTCTTGTTTTTGGCTTGGAGCTTTACTTCTTATTGCTCTAATAAGATTCTTTGTGATGAAGAAGAAAAATAAAATTAGTGCTTATTTACTTGTTCCATATATTATGTGGCTTATGTTTGCGTTATATCTAAACATTGCCATAGTACTAGTATAAAATATTCAAAAAAAGCATTTTAATATGATATGTATAATGAGTATTTTTATCTTCTTTGTTAAAAAAGAAATGTTCAAAGATAAATAAACACCTTTTTTTATAGATTTTCATCTTGATTGTGGTATAATAATAAACGACTTGAAAAGGAGATTCAATCTATGGAAAAAGATAAAATTATCGTTACTAAAGAAGGTCTTGAAAAATTAAAAGCGGAATTAAGAAATTTAATTGATGTTATAAGACCAGAAGTAATCCAAGAATTAAAAGAAGCAAGAGCACAAGGTGACTTATCAGAAAATGCTGACTATGATGCTGCAAGAGCAAGACAAGCAGAAGTTGAAGCTCGTATTAATCAATTAACAGAACAAATTGATAATGCCCAAGTTATCGATGCTGATTCTAAAGTTAGTGATGTTGTAAAGGTTGGTCTATTTGTTGTTTTATATGACTCATTCTTACAAGAAGAAGTTAAATATCAAATTGTTGGTTCTACAGAAAGTGATCCAGAAAACAATAAGATTTCAAATGAATGCTTATTAGCTACTTCTATCTTAGGTCATAAAGTTGGTGAAAGAATCGTTGTAAAAGCACCAAAACAATACGAAGTTGAAATTAGAAAAGTTTCAGCAGAATAAAATTTCAAAGCGCGATAAAAAATCGCGTTTTTTTTTAGTATTTTTAATTAAACCTCTCAATAAAAGTAATAGGAGGTTAAGAAAATGGTTAAATGGATAATTGGAGGTTTAATTGGATTAATTGTGATGATAATGGTATTTACACAAATTGATCCAAACTTAAAAACAAATAGTATACCAGAAGATCAAATTGTATCTGTAGAAGATGGTGATACCATCAATATCAAAATTGAAGGGCAAGTGTTGCATCCTGGTACATACGCTATGAAAACGACAGATACAATTAATGACTTAGTAACAAAAGCAGGTGGTTTACTTGCTTCTGCTGATACTGATGCAATTAATATGGATGTGACTCTAGAGGGGAGAGAACTTGTATATATTCCTAAAATTGCTGGATATTCTGAATCATGTGTTCTTGAAAATACAGTTGCTAAAGTAAATATCAATACCGCTAGCGCGGAAGAACTTGCAACAATAAGTGGAATATCTTTATCACTTGGAAATGCCATCGTGGCTTATCGAGAAGAAAATGGTCCTTTTCAAACTTTAGAAGAAATCCAAAATGTTTCTGGAATTGGTGAAAAAACATATGAAAAAATTAGAGATTACATTACCTTAAAATAATGATAATTTTATCTTTTTTATCATATATTGGAGGATTATTGATTCTCTATAAACCGTTTATAGGGATTATATTATTGATATATCCTTCGTTTTATATGGTTAAGAAAAGAGAAAAGAAGAATCTTATACTACTAGTTTTTGTCTTTCTTGGTGTTTTGTTTTCCTACCTAGGGCACCTTACATATGATGTTAAACAGGTAAAAGGACTTGCTTTAGTCATTGAAAGTAAACAAGATTATTTAATCGTAATGAATGGATTTAATAAATTTTATATTTATTTAAAGGATAATCCTTATCAAAAGGGAGAAGTTTTAAAGGTTTATTCTTCAAATATAGAACCCTTAAAGATAACAACGTACGAAGGAGTCTTCTCTTTTGAAAAATATCTTTCTAGTAAAGGGGTTTATAAAGCTTTATATGATGTTGAAATAGAAAGAATTTATACGCCTATAATTCAATATAAAAAGATTATAACTTTTGTGATTAAAGAAGATTATTCTTCATCTTCTAAAGCAATTCTTTCCTTGCTTCTTTTCTCTTATTCTTATTCAAAAACATGGGATAATCTAGTTTATAAAAATGGATTATCTTATGTTTTTTCATTATCTTCTTATCATATTTATTTCTTTATAGAATTGATTAAGAAATTTTTAATCAAGAAATATGATGAAGAGAAGATTGATAGATTTATAATGTTTTTTCTTCTCTTTCTACTATTTGTTTCTTCTTATAAGATAAGTGTACTAAAAATATTTTTATTAAAACTAACAAGATATATTGCTTCTAAAAAAGAAAGAAAAATACCATATTTAGATAATATATTTTTAGTCTATTTAATCATTTTAATTTTAAAACCTAGTTACGTTTATGAAAGTGGCTTTATTCTTTCTTTAAGCCTATCTATTTTCATATCTTATAGCACGAAAGGATTTTCTAGAATAAAAAGAAAATATCGTTCTTTAGTTATGAGTTTATATATCTATTTATTTATGATACCTTTCTTTATAAATAGAAGCGGAACCTTTTCATTAGTAAATCCTTTTTTGATGTTTTTCTTTGCTCCTTTTTCTTTAATCATTTATTTACAGGGAATGATATTTTCTTTATTTCCTTTTTATAAAATAAATAATTATCTATGTGGATTTATTTACTTTTTAGTCACATTACTTGATAAAAATAAACTATATATCATATGTGGAGAAATCAATTTCTTATTCATCATTATCTATTATTTTCTTCTTTGCTTAAGTGTTTATTTTTTAGAAATTAAAAGGAACAAGATGACAAGGAACGTATTATTTGCACAATGTATATTTATAAGTGTTTGGAGTCTACCTTTAAAAAATTATATAACGTATGAAATTGATTTTATTAATGTAGGACAAGGTGATGCCTTAGTAGTTAGAACACCTTCATCTACGATTATGATAGATACAGGAGGAAAGACCAATATGGACTTAACATCTTCCTCACTTCTTCCTTTCTTTCATAAAAGAAAGATATATCATATAGATACTTTGTTTATCACACATGAAGATTATGATCATAGCGGAGAAAAGGAAAGACTTATTTCTTCTCTAAGGGTCAAGGAAATAATTACTAATTCTTCTTCATTTTATACTAAGGTAATCGGTGATATTAAGGTGACTAATCTTAATCATTATTATGTAAGTTATGATGATGAAAACAAAAAATCACTCGTTTTATATATAGAAATATATGATAAATCGATATTATGTATGGGAGATGCCCCTATAGAAATAGAAAAGAAAATAATAAAAGATTATCCTTCCTTACGATGTACTTATTTAAAGGTGGGGCATCATGGTTCATCTACGTCCACTTGTCAAGAATTTGTTCGTCTAGTTAAGCCGCAAGAAGCGATTATTTCAGTTGGAAAAAATAATTATTATGGTCATCCTTCACGTGAAGTTATTTCCATTCTTAAGAACGAAAATATAAAGATAAGAATGACATCGACAGAAGGCACTATTCGCTATTCATTTATCAAAAAAATATTTTAAAAGAAAGTGTTAATTTATTGTGGTTTTTTTAGGATAAAAATGTACCACGCTGGGTTAGGTATTTTTGTAAAGTTTTACCACTTACGGCTATGAGTATGCTAATAATTAATTGATTGAAAGATATCAGCTTTACATAAATATTATTTTAATAATATTTTTCTTGTATAGTAAATAAAAAAACTATATACTAATTTTGTGATATGGATTTTGCATAAACATATTACAAAGACTCATTTAGGATATTTATAAAGTGGGCAAAAGAAACCCACTTTTATTTTGGTAAAGGAGGGATATCGATGAGCGAGTTATTATTAGATAAGATTAGAGAAATTCTTGAACCTATTATTAACGACCAAGGCTTACTTTTAGATAATTTAAAGTATGTCAAAAAAGGAAGAGAATATTATCTTGAAATCTACGTTGAAAAAGAAGACGATGTAACTACTTTAGATGAAGTATGTGCTGTTTCTGATCTACTATCTAAAAAATTAGATGAGGTTGATTTAATTCAAGATAACTATGTTCTTGATGTATCTACTTCTGGCGCGGAAAAACCTATTAAAGATTTTTCTTTGTTTCCAAAATATGTCGGTAAATATGTTTTTGTAAAACTAAGAAATCCTGTTAATGGAAAGAATGATTATACAGGCACAATTGAAAGTGCAACTAGTGAAAAAATAGTTCTTTCCTATAAGGAAAAGACAAGAACAAAAACTGTCGAATTACAAATTGATAATATCACTAGGTCAAATCTAGCAATTAAGTTTTAATAGGGAGGAAAAAAATGTTAGATACTAAAATGCTCTTAGGAGCACTTGATGAACTTGAAAACAGAGGGGTTTCTCGTGAAATCACTATTCAATCATTAAAGGAAGCATTTCAATCAATTTTTAAAAAGAAAGATTTCGTTGATGAAAGAATTCAAGTTGATATCTTACCAGAAGAAGGACAAATTAATATTTATTCTATTAAGAAAGTTGTCGAAGAAGTTAATGATGATGCATTAGAAATTGAATTAGAAGAAGCATTAGAAACTAATAAAGATGCAAAAATTGGAGATGATTATTTCAAAAAGATTGAATTAGATTCATTTACCAAACAAGATGCATATAAATTTAAAGCTATATTAAAGCAAAAGATTAAAGAAGCAGAAAAAGCTGCAATTGTTGATGCTTATTCTGATAAACAAGGAGAACTTATTTCTGGTGTAGTGGAAAAAATTACAGATAATTCTACATTTATTAATATTGGTAGAGTAACAGTAGCTTTAAACAACAGACATAAAATCGGAGATGAAACATTTACAGTAGGACAAACTATAAAAGTACATCTTTCTGAAGTTTCTTCTGCAGTTGGAGGACCTCAACTTCAAGTATCTCGTGCTGATTCTGGCTTCTTAAGAAGACTATTTGAAGCAGAAATTACTGAAATTTATGAAGGTTATGTCGAAATTAAAGACATTGCTCGTGAAGCTGGTGAAAGAAGTAAAGTTTCAGTTTACTCTAAGGATAGAAACATCGATCCAATTGGTGCTTGTATTGGTCAAGCAGGAACAAAAATTCAAAGAATTTGTCAACAAATTGGAAGAGAAAAAATTGATATTGTTCAATATCATGAATTACCAGGCTTATTCATCGCAGAAGCTTTAAAACCTGCTACAGTTCTTGGCGTTGCTGTAAATAATGAAAATAAATCAGCAATCGCGGTTGTTAAAGATGGTGATTTACGTGTTGCTATCGGTAAAAAAGGAATCAATGTTTTACTTGCAGTTCGTTTAACTGGCTGGAAGATTGATATTAAAGAATTAACTACTGCTTTAGAAGAACACATTGCTTACACATCACTTGATGAACTTAATCGTCAAGAAGAAGAAATGATTCTTTCTAGACAAAGAGATGAAATTGTTAAGGCTGCTCAAGAAGAATCTAATAATGCAGTTGAATCAGTTGAAGAAAATGAAACTGAAGAAGTTAATGAAGACTTAGCACAAGAAGAAAAGGAACAAGAGGTTGAACTAGTTCAAGAAGAAGAGAAAGAAAAAGTTGCTCAAGAAGAAGCTGTTACTCCTACTAAACAAGAAGTTAAATTCGAAGACGAAAAGGTTGAATTAAAACCAGTCTTTATGCAAGCAAAAGTTTCTCTAGATGAACTTGAAAAACAAATTGAAGAAGAAAAGAAAAAGAATAAAAATCAACCAAAACCTAAAAAATATAAGAAAGAAGAATACGAAGAACCTAAGAAAGAAGAAGTTGTTGAAAAAGTTGATAGAAACAACTACATGGAAGTCGAATATACTGAAGAAGAACTTGAAGAAATTGAGAACCAAGAAGCAGAAGATGCACCAACATATGATGATGACATCGACTACGATGAATACGATAAGTATTATGAAGACTAATCAAGGACAAAATATTCTATGAAAAAAATACCTGTTAGAAGATGCATAGCCACTGGTGAATCTTGTCCAAAAAAAGATTTATTAAGGGTTTGTAAAAATAACGCTGGTGAGGTTTTCTTTGATTATTCTTCTAAAGCTAATGGAAGAGGAGCATATATTAAAGCAAGTGAAGAAGCTTTACAAATTGCTAAAAACAAAAAGTGTCTTGAAAAAGCTTTAGAATGTGAAATTCCCGAAAAAGTTTACGAAGCGTTATTAAAGGAAATAAATGCAAGAAAAAATTAAAAATATGATTAGATTTGCCATTAGAGCAAGAAAATATGCTCTTGGAGAAACTATTATCTCTACTTGCTCTAAAGGTAATGCAATCAAATTGGTTCTTATTGCTTCTGATGCTTCAGAGGCAAGTAAAAAAAAGTATTGTGATAAATTAACATACTATAAAATTAACTATGTCATTTATTCGACAAAAAATGAATTAGGTGATTTGTTAAATAAAAATGAAATATCTGCTTTTGCTATAAAAGATGCAAATATAGCAAAGCAAGTTTATAAGCTAATAAAGGAGGGTGATTGATATGGCATATAACAATAAAAATAACAAAGGCAATTCCCGTCTTTCCAATGGACCTAAATATGATCCAAATCACAAAAGAGGTACACCAACTAACAACGTTAAAGGCGGTGTATTCGTTTATACAGGTTCGATCACAGTATCTGAACTTGCTAAACAATTAAATCAAAGTGTTTCTGATATTTTAAAATATTTATTTTTAAATAAAAAAATTATGGCAACACTTAATACTACATTAGATGATGAAATAATTGGTGAATTATGTTTAAATTATGGATTTGATTTCAAGAAAGAAAAACTAATTGAAGAAGAAAATTTCGAACAATTAGAGATTGTTGATGATCCAAAAGATTTAGAAGAAAGGCCTCCAGTTGTTGTCATCATGGGTCACGTTGACCATGGTAAAACTACTCTTATTGATACGATAAGAAATTCGCATATTGCTGATGGAGAAGCAGGCGCTATTACGCAAGCTATCGGTGCTTATCAAAAGGAAATTCAAGGTAAAAAGATTACTTTCTTAGATACTCCAGGTCACGAAGCATTTACTGCGATGAGAGCACGTGGTGCATCTGTTACTGATATTGCTATTATTGTTGTCGCCGCAGATGATGGAGTTATGCCTCAAACTAAAGAAGCAATTGACCACGCACGAGCTGCTAATGTCTCTATTATTTGTGCAATTAATAAAATTGATAAACCAACAGCAAATGTGGAAAAAGTTAAAGAAGAATGTATGCAATTTGGTCTAATACCAGAAGAATACGGAGGAGATGTTATCTTTAAAGAAATATCCGCTAAGAAAAATATTGGTATTGATGATTTACTTGAAACTGTTCTTGTTGTTGCTGAGTTAAAGGAATTAAAAGCAAATCCAAAACGTTATGCAATGGGTACAGTTATTGAAGCACAACTTGATAAAAATGAAGGTGCAAAAGCTACTTTATTAGTACAAAATGGTACATTAAAAACTGGTGACTCAGTAGTTATAGGTAATACTTATTGCCGTGTTAGAAAAATGGTCAATGAATATCGTAAGGTATTAAAGGTAGCAGGACCTGCTACACCGGTAGTTGTAACTGGTATTGAAGGAGTTCCTCAAGCAGGTGATCGCTTCATGGCTTATGAAGACGAGAAAATCGCGCGTAACATCGCTTCTAAACGTGCCTTAAAAACAAGAAACGAAGAAATGCAAAAGACATCCGCGATGACTTTAAACGATTTATATGATCAAATTCATAATGGAGAGGTAAAAAATATTAATCTAATCATTCGTGCTGATGTTCAAGGATCGGTTGAGGCTATTAAATCTTCTTTAGAAAAGATTGATATTGAAGGAATAAAGATTAATATTATTAGAGCTACTGCTGGTTCTATTACGCAATCAGATGTACTACTCGCGAGTGCATCAAACGCGATTATTTATGGTTTTAATGTTAGACCAGATGCTGCTGTAAGACAAAAAGCAGAGGAAGAAAAAGTAGAAATTAGATTACATTCTATTATTTATGCTTTAATTGAAGAACTTGAAGAAGCTATGAAAGGTCTTCAAAAACCTATTGAACAAGAAGTTGTTTTAGGCTCTGCTGAAATTAGATCGCTATTTAAAGCTAGTAAAGTTGGTACTATAGCTGGTGCTTATGTTGTTTCTGGTGTTTTGAAACGTGAAGCAGGTATTAGACTTATAAGAGATGGTATTGTTATCTATACTGGTAAACTTGGCTCTTTAAAGAGATTTAAAGATGATGTATCTAAAGTGGCAATGGGATTTGAATGCGGATTTACAATTGAAAATTTCAATGATATTAAAGAAGGCGATATTGTTGAAGCATATGAAATTGTGGAAGTGGCTCGAGGTTAATAAATATGGCCAATAAACAACAAAGAATTGCTTCTTTAATTCAAAAAAATATCACGGATATTATCATTTTTGAATTAAAGAATCCTTTATTCAAACTCGTCAGCGTTAATTCTTGTGATGTGAGTAGAGACTATTCATATGCAAAAGTATTTGTGTCTCATTTAGAACTTCAGCATGTTGATGAATGTGTGGAAGCATTAAATAAGTCCAAAGGATTTATTAGAAGTGAACTTGCAAAAAGAATGGATATTTATAAAGTTCCAGATATCATTTTTATTAAAGATGATACTTATGATAGAGGGGAACGCATTGAAAATATCTTAAAAGAAATTAATAAAAAATAAAAATGAAACCAGCAATATTGCTGGTTTTTATTTGATTTTTGAGGATATTCATAAATATGAATAAGATTTGAAACAAATGTAGTGTATTTACATTTTTCTTCGTCTAGGTATAAAATAGAAATATATGGAGGAAAAATGATGAGAATTGCGTTAATTGCACATGATAAAAAGAAACAAGATATGACTTCTTTAGCAGTAAAATATAAGGAAGTATTATCTAAACACGATTTATACGCTACTGGTACAACAGGAACTTTAATAATGGGCGAAACAGGCTTAGCGATAAATCGAATGAAAAGTGGACCAGTAGGAGGAGATCAACAAATAGGATCTATGATTGCTTGTAGCGAGCTTGATTTAGTCATTTTCCTACGTGATCCTTTAACAGCTCAACCTCATGAACCTGATGTTTCTGCTTTACTAAGATTATGCGATGTTGTCAATATTCCATTAGCCACTAATCTTTCTTCCGCGGAGATTATGCTAACTGCTTTAGGAAGAAATGAAATAATAAATCGAAAAAAAGTTGATTTATAAACATTAATCGTATCTAATAAGATAAAAATTAGATACGATTTTTATTTTTACGATATTTTGTATAAGGAAGGCAAATTTTAGCTAATTACAGTACAAAAGCAAATGATTAAGAGTATAAAAACAAATAAAAAAAAGAACTTTTATTCAAAGTTCTAATTTGTATTTATTAAAGAGAGTTTACAGATTTAGCTAAGTTTGATTTTTGTCTAGCAGCTGTATTTTTGTGTTGGATACCTTTTGTTACTGAAGCATCGATTAATGATTCTGCAACTGGTAATAATTTTAAAGCTTCTTCTTTGTTTTTAGCTTCAACTGCTTTTCTAACTGCTTTGATAGCGGTTCTCATGCTTGACTTAAATGAAACGTTCATTTGTCTTGCTTTTTCGTTAGTTTTAATTCTAGCGATTTGTGATTTGATGTTTGCCATAATGTGTTCACCTCTTTCGTTTCGTACTTTATCGACTTGTTGATTTTAGCATATTTTTATTATCGTTTCAATGATTTTTATTCAATTTGGAAATACTATTTTTTGTAGGTGAAAAAAATGAAAGAAAAACAAGAGAAAAAGATGTTGAAATATGACTTTGCTGATGAAATTACTTCTCAAGATGATAGATATGATTTTGTTGAACAAAAAGTATTTTCTTATGAACATTGTGAAGTTGTACAAACTACAATATTAAATGATAATAATATTTTTAACAAAAAGAAAGGAATATATTATTCTGTTGAATTCTCTTCTTTGAATGATAAGAAATCATTTTTGGAAGTATCTGAAACCATTCAAAAGATTATATCAAAATTAATCAAGTTAAAAATAAAAAGTAGAAAAAAGAAGATATTAATCGTAGGACTAGGTAACGAAGATTATGCTCCTGATTCATTAGGGCCCAAGGTTGCTAAAGAGATTAATGTTACTTTTCATTTAGACTCTTCCTTTAATAATCAAATAGCTTCCTTTGTTCCTCTTGTAAAAGGGGTAACTGGCTTAGAATCTTTTGATGTTATAAAAAATATTGTACGCTTTCATAATTTTGATATCGTAATCTGCATTGATTCTTTAGCAACATCATCCTTACAAAGATTAAATAAAGTTATTCAAATCACCGATACAGGGATAATTCCTGGAAGTGGTATATCAAATTATAGAAAGGAATTATCATATAAAAGTTTAGGAGTGCCTATTATTGTTATAGGAATTGGTACCGTAATTCCTTTAAAATCTATTATTTATTCTCTTTTTGAAAATATTAGTGAGATAGGTCAAGATGTATTTGATTCTTTAGAAGAAAAAGCATATAACAACATGATATTTGCTTTAAAAGATATTGATAAACAAATGCTTTATTTAGTAAAACTTCTTTCTTTTTCATTAAATAATTTACTTTGTCCTAAACTCCTTTCTTCCTTCGACAAATAAATAATGAATAGATAAATATAATTTATTTAAAGGGGAATTTATTTATGAAGAACTTTATTAAAGATGGAATTATAATTCTAGTAATTATTATTGTTATTTCTTCTCTTCTTGGAGCAACACAAAGCTCATCTAACGCGCAAAAACAAGAAAGCGTGCAAAGTGAAATTTATATTTTGGAAGGAAATATAGATTCTTCTTATGTGATTAAGGATGGCAATTTGAATAATGAAGATAAAGAATCTTCTAAAGGAAACACATTCTCAAAAATAGGCGAAACTATTTCTTTAATTTTTATTAATTTAATAACTAAAATTGTAGAATTTATCACTACAATAATCTATAAGATTATGAGTTAGTATTTATATAGATTTTGACTAATATATTTGATAAAATAATAGAGCAAAGTAGGTGATTTATATGTGTAAGAATAAAAGAATAGTTTTTATGGGGACTCCAGAAATTGCTTCTATTGTTTTAGAGGGATTAATTGAAAGTGGATTTAATATTGTCGCGGTTGTAGCGCAAGAAGATAAACCTTTTGGAAGAAAAAAAGTACTAAAAGAAGTTCCTACTAAAGTAATTGCTAATAAATATAATATACCAGTTTATCAACCTCACAAAATACGTTTAGATTACGAATTTTTAAAGGAGATAAAACCTGATTTAATTTTAACTTGTGCTTATGGACAAATTGTGCCACAAGGATTATTAGATATTCCTTCTCTTGGTTCATTAAATTTACATGGATCGCTTTTACCAAAATATCGAGGTGCGTCACCTATTCAACAAGCGCTTATTCATGGTGATAAAGTTAGTGGTGTTACTTTAATGGAAATGATAGATAAGATGGATGCTGGAAGAATGTATTATAAAAAAGAAGTTCTTGTTGATGAAGATGATAATTATACTTCTTTATATAACAAGATTGCGACTTGTGCATTACAAGTAGCAAAAGAAGGATTACCATTATATCTTGAAGGAAAGCTTAAAGGGGAAGAACAAAACGAAGAAGATGTTACTATTTGTAGTAAAATAACTAAAGAAGAAGAGCATCTTTCTTTGGATTATACAAAAGAAGAATTTGTTAACTGGGTCAGAGGTTTATCTTATGAACCAGGAGGGTATTTATATTTAGACGATCAGGTTTTTAAAATTTTAAAAGCCCATGTTTATTCTTTGGAAGTTAAAGATGAAATAGGAAAAATTATCAAAGCAGATAAGAACGGATTAATATTACAACTAAAGGATGGTACTGTAATGTTAGACGAGGTTCAAAAACAAGGAAAAAATAGGATGGATTATAAATCCTTTGTAAATGGAAATCAAAATATTTTAGGTAAAATATTAAAATAAAAAAATGTCTAGGAACGTATTGATTACAAAACCTAGACAATTTTATTATTTTAAGGAATCGAGTGGAAATTTAGAGGTTAAAGCAATAACTTTATTTCGTATTTCTTGTAGTTTGTCTTCATCATCTTTATAAGTTAATGCATCATCGATATAATCCACGATTAAAAGCATTTCTGCTTCTTTGAAGCCACGAGTTGTAACAGCAGGAGTTCCAACGCGAATTCCGCTTGTTACCATCGGTTTTTGGCTATCGTTAGGGATAGAGTTCTTATTGACTGTAATTGATACTTTATCTAGAATTGTCTCTGCTTCTTTACCAGTTACACCTTTAGAAGAGAAGACATCAATTAAAATCAAGTGATTGTCAGTTCCTCCAGTAATTAACTTATAGCCTTTTTTAATGAATGCATCAGCCATTTGTTGGGCGTTTTTAACAACTTGTTTACAATATTCTTTAAAGTCATCTTTTAAATCTTCACCAAAAGCGACTGCCTTTCCAGCGATTACATGACATAAAGGTCCTCCTTGAATTCCTGGGAAAACATTCTTATTGACCTTTTTTGCTATTTCTTCGTCGTTTGTAAGAATGATGCCACCTCTAGTACCTCTTAATGTTTTATGAGTTGTAGAAGTAACAATATCGGCATATTCACAAGGATTAGGGTGACATCCTGTAGCTACTAAGCCGGCAATATGAGCCATATCAACCATTAAATAAGCTCCTACTTTATCAGCAATTTTTCTAAATTTCTCAAATGAAATGATTCTTGGATAGGCAGATGCACCTGCGACGATTAATTTAGGTTTAACTTCTAAAGCTATTCTTTCAACTTCATCATAATCGATATAACCTGTTTCAGGATTGACTCCATATGAGTAACAAGTATAAGTTTGGCCAGAAAATGATAATTTATAACCATGAGTTAAGTGGCCTCCAGCATCTAAAGACATACCAAGGATGATATCTTTATCTTGAAGCAAAGCACGATACGCTGCCATATTAGCTTGTGAACCAGAGTGAGGTTGAACATTGGCATATTTGACAGAGAATAATTTTTTACATCTTTCAATAGCAATGTTTTCTATTTCATCGACATTCTCGCATCCTCCATAATATCTTTTTCCTGGATATCCTTCGGCATATTTATTGGTAAGGATTGAGCCTACTGCTTCAAGTACTTCACTTGAAACATAATTTTCGGAAGCGATTAGTTCGATATTATTTAATTGACGTTTCTTCTCTTTTTCAATAATATCAAATATCTCTTTATCTTTTTGTTGTAACATAGTATCTTTCTCCTTCTATTATATATATGAAAATTATTTATAAAGTTAATTCATAAGCTAGTCTTGTAGGATCAATCTCATCTCTTTTTAAAGTGATGATTCCGCGATACACAAAACCATTACTTAAACAGATATGTTGCATCGGGTAGTTAACTTTATGAGTATCAACTTTGATGGAAATACAGTTAAGTTCTTTTGCTTTAGCAATGGCGAATTTCATTAGGGTGTCACCTAACTTTTGATTGTGGTATCCTTCTCTTACCGCGATACGATGAACTTGTAAATCATTTTTTGAAGGGAAGTTTTTCCACTCTCCTTCAATCTCTAAATAATTTGGATCAATTCCTTTTACTAAAGATACAATAGCTATTAGATAGTTGTCTTCGTTAAGAAGACCGTAGCAATTAGAAGATTTTATATCGTTCATCATAGTGTCTTCATTAGGATAACCTTGTTGCCATTGCAAAGAATGTTTGCCTAATAACTTCTTAGCGTCATCAATGATTTCCATAACCGCTACAATGTCACTTGGATTTAACAATCTAATAATCATAAAAATTACCTCTATGGGTTATATTATATTATTCTTTTTTAGAAAGTCATATTTATTTTAAAAAATATAGAAATTTTTTATGAAACATTTGAGTTATACAAAGACAAAAAAATCAATTTTATTACTATAATAACTATGACGAAAAAAGAAAAAAGGACGTTGTAAAGCAGGTAAAGTCCCTTGTTTTAAAAAAATTTGTCTTTTTTTCTATTTTTTTTGTTTTAGTGGGTTGAGTTTTTAAAATTAATTATTTATAATATTTTTAACAAGCGGTAAGCGCTTACGCGTTTTTGCATTGTGGGGGTAATAATCATGGCTAGTAAAAAAGAAGAACTTCAAAATCAAATTAAGCAACTTCAAAGGGAACGCAATGATGCTCAATATCAATTATCACAATGTGGTATCTTCCAAGGTGGTAAGAAAAAAGAATTAGGAAAAAAGATTGAACAAATTAATCGTAAAATTGCGGATATTCAAAATTTGATTGAAGGCGTAGGATTTTACGCTGCTAATAAATAGAGCTATTATTTTGATAAGATTTCAAACTATAAGGGATATTGTTGCCTTATAGTTTTTATTTTAGTTTTAAAAAGAAATAAAAAAAGAACCAAATGGTTCTTATATAATCCTATTGGTGGAGCTGAAGAGGATCGAACTCTCTACCTCCTGAATGCAAATCAGGCGCTCTCCCAGGTGAGCTACAGCCCCAATATTTTCAACGCTTTTTTATTGTATGCGTATGTTAAAAGAAAGTCAACTATTTTTTTTAAAAAAGGAAAAAAATCGAACTTTACAAATCAAAATGTCTCAAAATTATAAATAACAAATAAATAAGGAAAAGAAAAATAATAAAATATATTCTTATATGTTAATATTTAATAAGAAAGGTTGGTTTGTGCTTATGAAGGTGGAGGATGCAAATAATTATATATTAAATAATAAAAATAATGTTATTGAATTTTATAAAGGTAAATATCATGCCTCTGTTCCTTTTGGTTGGGCTAATGATCCTAATGGACTAAGTATTTATAAAGGAAAGTTCAATCTTTTTTATCAACATAATCCTTACTCTCCAAATTGGGATTCTATGCATTGGGGTCACTTTACATCAAAAGATCTTATCGTATGGCACGAAGAAAAGATAGCTTTAGCTCCTGATCAAGAATATGAATGTACAGGAGGATGTTTTTCAGGAAGCGCTATAGTTGTTGATGATATTCTTAATATATTTTATACAAGTGTTGGAATTAAGGGAGAAGAAGCGGTTTCTAAAGCTATTTCTTATGACAATATTAATTTTATCAAAAATATTAATAATCCTATAATAAAAAAATCTTCCATCAATGAAACTGGTACAATAGATAATTTTAGAGATCCGTTTGTATTTAAAAAAGATGATTGTTATTATCTTGTTGTGGGAGGTAGCATTTCTAAAAAGGGTAATATATTTTTGTTTAAATCATACGATTTAGAAGAATTTCAATACGTTGGAAAATTATTTGATTCATATAATAAAAATAGTAAATCATATTTTGATGTTGATATTGCTTGTGAATGTCCATCATTTTATTCATTGAAAGATAAAGACATACTTATGCTTTCTCCTATGGGAATAAAAAAACAAGGAAATAATTTTCAAAACAATAATGTATGTGTGTTTTTAATTGGCAAATTAGATTTTATAAGCGGCAGTTTTTCCATAGAAAAAGTACAAGAAATAGACCATGGAACTGATTTCTATGCTCCGCTAGGACTAAAGATAGATGAAGAAAGAATTGTTATGATTGCTTGGAAAGAAATGTGGAAAAGAACTTTTCCAACTCAAAAAGATAACTGGTGTGGTTCTTTTACTCTTCCAAGAGTATTAACTTATAAAGATGATAGAATTTATCAAAAACCAATTAATTCTATTAAGAATTATTATAAAAATGAATTTGTTTTAAAAAATATAAAAATTGATGGTTCATTTACTATGGATGAGATACAAGGAAACGTTATTTCATTAGAATTATTAATTAAGGATTATGATGGATTTGAGATGGAAATGTTAAAAGGAAAGAATAATTATACATTATTAAAGATAAAGGATAATGTATTATCTTTGGATAGAACTAATTCTGGAATGCAAATAAAAAATGATACTGATTCAAATGAAGAAACATGTTTAGTAAGAAAACTTGATTTAGTTCCTTCTGCTATTTTGAAATTAGAAATTTTTATAGATATTTCTTCAATTGAAATATTTGTAAATGATGGATACGATGTTATGACAATGAACGTATATCCAAATGAGAGTGATAAATGTATTTGTTTTAAAGGGAATGGAACAATAGTACAGCTTATTAAAAGAGATATCGTAATATAGTGTATTATATGAATCACCTTACGAATAATTTAGTAAATTTTTAGCTTATATAATCATGTATTAAAAGTGGCTTTTGCTACTTTTTTATTCATAGCTTCTATAATATGAGAATGTGTAATCAATATCTTTTAATATTTTTTGAGGTTCGAAAGGTTTGGTCGATTCTAATATTTTTGACGTTCACTAAGTTACGTATAAAAATTAGAATCTTGTGAAATGTAATAAAAAAAGAACCAAATGGTTCTTATATAATCTTATTGGTGGAGCTGAAGAGGATCGAACTCTCTACCTCCTGAATGCAAATCAGGCGCTCTCCCAGGTGAGCTACAGCCCCAATATAAATGGTCGGGAAAACAGGATTCGAACCTGCGACCCCCTGTTCCCAAAACAGGTGCACTACCAAGCTGTGCTATTTCCCGATATGGCGCGCTAAGCAAGAATCGAACTCGCAACCCCCAGATTCGTAGTCTGATACTCTATCCAGTTGAGCTATTAGCGCAACGCTAATTTACTATACTTTAAATAGGCAAGAAATGCAAGTGTTTTTTAAGATTCTTGTAAAAAAGTTTTGGAGGTTCCTAACGGATTCGAACCGATGGTCACTGAGTTGCAGTCAGTTGCCTTACCAACTTGGCTAAGGAACCACAATAACCCTTTACGCGAGATATATTATAGCAATCAAAAAATATTAATGCAATTATTATTTCAATTTTTTTCATTTTTATAAGATAAAATGTCTTTTGTGGATATTGAACACTATAAATAATACAAAATAGTGACAATTATTATTAATTATATTAATTATTTGCATAATTTTTACTTTTATTGTTTTTATTTATTTATTATTATAAATAGGGCAGGTAAATGAAATGACAACTATTCTAAGTGTACAAAATCTTATATTTGGTTATCCGACAGAAGAGATTTTTTCTGATATTTCTTTTACTGTCTATGAAAAAGATCGAGTAGCTATTATTGGAAACAATGGTACTGGTAAAACAACATTAATTAAATTAATGTTTGGAAAAGAAGTACCTACTAAAGGGGTAATTGCTTTAGCTAAAGGAATTGAGATAGGATATCTTTCACAAGAAGTAATATCATCCATCAACAATACATTATATGAAGAGGCTAGTCTTGTGTTTGAAGATATTATCAAATTAGGCGAAGAACTAACTATTTTAGAAGAAAAAATTGCTAATGATCCCACTAATAAAGAACTAATTGATACATATGGAAAGAAACAACAATATTTTTCTTCTCATAATGGATATGATTATCGCTATTTAATTGAAATGATGCTTTCTAAGTTTGGTTTTAAAAAAGAAGATTTTTCACGTCCTATTTCTTCTTTCTCAGGTGGAGAAAAAACTAAAATGTCATTTGTTAAGTTACTTCTTGCAAAACCAGAACTACTAATTTTAGATGAACCTACCAACCATTTAGACTTATCGACAATTGAATGGCTAGAAACTTATTTAAAGAGCTATGAGGGCACTTTAATTTTTGTATCACATGATAGATATTTTATTAATGCACTTGCTTCAAGAATCGTGGAAATTGAGAACCACAAGGTGAATATTTATCGAGGAAATTATGATTATTATATTAATGAAAAAAGAACTCGTTATGAATCGCAATTAAAAGCATATAATGTACAACAAAAAGAAATAGCTAAAATGAAAAGATTCATAGAATTTTATATGCCAAAGCCTCGTTTTGTTTCACGTGCAAAAGATAGAGTTAACAAATTAGCACATATGAAGATTATTGATAAGCCACAAGGAGAAGAGCAAGCAATTAATATAAAATTTCAAGGAAATGTGATTTTAGGAAAAAAGATTATTGGTTTTGAAAATGTTTCGATAGGCTATTCAACTTCAAATGTCTTAATTAGTGATATTAATGCTTTGCTTCTTGGTAAGGATCGTCTTGCTATAATGGGGGATAATGGTACAGGAAAAACTACATTATTAAAATGCATTATTGATGAATTGAAACCTTTATCTGGTCAAATTGTTAAATATCGACCTTCTAATATTGGTTATATTGATCAACATCATATCGATATTCAAGGAGATGAGACTCTTGTTCAACATATGATGAAAGAATTTCCAAATATGGGTGAAAAATTAATCTTCAATCATCTTGGTAAATTTAATTTTTCTGATGATGATTTCTTTAAAACATTAAATATGTTATCAGGCGGAGAGAAGATGAGACTTCTTCTTTCTAAAATAATTTTAAAGGATTATGATTTACTATTATTAGATGAGCCTACTAACCATTTAGATTTAATTACTAAGCAAGCTTTAGTTAGAGCGCTTGATAGCTACGAAGGTTCTATTATTTTTGTTTCCCACGATCGTTTTTTTGTTGATGAGATTGCTAATAAAGTACTATATTTTCACAATCATAAATCTTATTTCCATGAAGGTAATTATCAAGAATTTAAAGAAAAAGAAGCTTCTTTATTTGACTTAGAAGAAACTAAAGAAGAAGTAGTTACTAAAGAAAAATATGAAAAACCAAAAAAGGCACCTTCAACTAGTAAATTAGAGGAAAAAATAAAAAAATGTGAAGAAAAAATTGCTTCATATAAAAAATCTCAATTTGAAGAAGAAGTATACACAAATCCAAATAAAATGAAGGAAATTGATGATATACTTGCTAAGTTACAAGAAGAATTAAACGCTCTAGAAGAGGAATATCTTTTAAGAGAATAAATTTTTACTTGATTATTAGTATTTTTAATGCTAATATTTTAATTGCTTTAGGGGTGATAATCGTATGTTAATTGATGAATTCAAAAAAGCTAAAATGTACGCTTTAAAAGAAAAGAATGAAGATGCAAAAGCAATTTATTCTGTATTAATTAATAAATGTATGCTTGCTTTAATCGATAAGAGAGAAAAAGGCGTTGAGATTACTGATGCTGACTATGTTCAAATAGTCAATAAAACTCTTAAAGAATTATCAGATGAAAAAGAAGCTTACTCTAAAGCGGGAAATGAAGCAAAAGTAGCTTCAATAAGTGCTCAAGAAGAAATTTGTAAAAAATATCTTCCAACAATGATGAGCGAAGAAGAAATTCGAAACGAAATATCTAAACTTGAAGACAAATCTATCCCAAGTGTTATGAAACATTTTAAGATGAATTTTGCTGGTAAAGTTGATATGGGACTTGTAAATAAAATTGCTAAATCTCTATAATGAGAATTAGCAATATAGGGGTGTAGTTAAATGGTATAGCAACGGTCTCCAAAACCGTTATTGCGGGTTCGATTCCTGCCACCCCTGCCATTATTGATACAACAGAACTGATACAAAAATATCAGTTCTTTTTTCATTTTTGATAGCTTTTTTGCTTTTTTTAGGCTTTATTTGTAAACGTCGAAAATCTTTAGAATCGACAAAACTATTCGAATCTCAAATAATATAGCTAGAAAGTTCGATTGTGAAAGATAAGAAATGATATAACCATCATTGCTAAAGTGTCTAAAACAATATAATTCTTTAACTATTTAAAATCATAAGTTATATGATACAATTAATTTACATTTATTTCATAGGGAGGCATAGTATGTTTAATAATATTTTAAATTCTTTTAAAAAAATTAATCACAAACTCTTTTTGGCATTACTTGCTATGGGTTTAGTACCTACCATCTATACTACAGTTAGAGTATTTTGGATGGGTAATATGCCAGGCGATTGGTCTTATTCGATAGCGGGTCAATTATCTTGGATAAACTTAATTTATGAAGTGATTAACGAAGCAATTATTTTACCTTTATTCTATTTTATAGGAAAAGTAATTTCAGATAAGAAAGATCTAACTAATAGAATGAAGACAGGATTATTGATGACTTTAGGAATTTACTTTTTGTTATCTATTGTGATGCTAACATGCACGGAACCATTATTAAGAGCAATGGCAACCGATCCTTCCATAATAGAAGCATCAGCTACGTATATTAGGATTGAGGCTATAGCTAATATATTTGGTATTTTATTTAGTTTTGCATCTATCGGTTTAATTGCTCTTGGAAAGGACAAATTAGTTTATATTCTAACTGGAGTCAAACTTGTCTTATGTTTGACTTTTGATACTTTCTTAGTATCTACACTAAAATGTTCCGCAAATTTAGGAGTTAATGGTATAGGTATTTCAAATATAATAGTTAATTTCTTATTGTTTGCTATCACAATGTTCTTTCTTTATAAAAATGGAATTAACATATTTAACAAAGAGAAGATGGATTTCAAATGGGCAAAAGAGTTTGCTCGTGTAGGTGGAATTTCTGGTGCAGAATCTTTTGTTAGAAATCTAGCTTATATGGTAATGATTGCCAGAATGGTTAATGTTGTTGGTGAGCAAGGAACTTACTGGATGGCTAATAATTTCATTTGGGGGTGGATGCTATTACCAATTATTCAACTTGGTGAATTAATAAAACAAGAAACCTCAACTAACGAGAATGCAGTGAAGGATAATACATTAGGATATTTTACGATTACCGCAATAATAATACTCGCTTGGTGTGTATTGATTCCTTTATATAAGCCATTTATGAAACACGTGCTTAATTATGGTGACGTAGATAAATTGTTTGAATTAGTAATGGTATTATTTGGATTTTACGTATTATACGCTATTCAAAATATCTTTGACTGTACATTCTATGGATTAGGTAAAACTCATTATATGTTATTTGAATCTGTAGTTACTAATTCAATCTATTATGGTATAGCCTTTATTTTATGGAAAGCAAAAGTATGGACACCATCATTAATAGGTATTGCTTTATTATTTGGAATAGGCAATGCGTTTGATACCATTGTGTCACTTGGTGCATATTGGTTCTTGCTTAAAAGAAAAGGTATAAATATCTTAAAAATTGAAAAATAGACCTCAGAATAAGCCAAAGCCTAAATGTGTAAGAATCTTTGTCTTTTAAAACATAAAATTGACAATATAAAACAAGGTTATAAAAAAAGAAATTATGATTAATTGTTTACTTATTGTCCTTTGTAATTGTTTCTAAATGTAAATAAAAAAGCTGGTTTTAAACATTTTTTAGATAAAAATTCATCTAAAATTCTGTTTCTTTACAGCTTTTTTTTAATCTTATTTATATGTTATTTCTAAAGAACCAGCACTTTTAGAAGTAGTAATAAGAGAAGAACCACTTCCACTTCCATTAACTGTATAATTTTCTCTTCCGTCAGTTAGAGTGATAGCTAAAGCACCAGCGGCAATAGAGAAATTGCCTCGTGATTGTATTATTCCTTCATAAGAACATGCTCCTGCACTAACGTCTATATCTACAGTAGATGCGCTAACATTTTTTAAAGTAGCGGCTCCAGCATTTACTTTTACATCGATATCTGAAGAAACTATGCTATTGAGTTCTAAAGCACCAGCGTTTAAATTAAGACTCAGTTTTGATGAAGATAATTCGTTTATGGAAATAGTTCCAGCATTAACGTTCAAATCAATATTTTTTCCATTTATTTGATTGATATTTAATATTCCTCCATTTATTTGGATAGAATAATCTAATTCTAAGGAAGAAGGAACTTTTATAATTAATGGAGTTTTAGTAAAAACCTTATTTTTTGCCCAATTTAAAGAAAAGAAATGATTTACGTCATCTCTATTTTGAATGATAGAAAGGGTATCATCGATCTTTTCCACTTTATATGTTAAATCCTCTAATTCTTTATTTTGAATATAAAAATCAGTTCTATCTTCACTTATGAACGTTACAGAATCAGCATCTACTTTTAAATTGAATTTAGTTATATCAGTTGTAGAATAAGTATTTTCGCTTATAATTAATTTTTTCTCGTATTTTGATTCACTTATACCAATGGTAGAAATAGAAATTATTACTAATACAATACCAAGTATCAAAAATATAGAACCCGCTATTAAGAATTTTTTTATTTTCATTTGATGGACCTCCTTTAATTAAAATATTTTTTCAATAAAAGACTTACTTTCATTAAATAAGAAAATGAAAAATTTAATTAATGATGGAACGATAATTAAGCTTAGACCAATTAATATACATCCAAAACCCATGTGTAATATAGCGTCTCCTATACTTGAAGAAAGAACAAAGAAACTTCTACTAATTAAAGCAATTCCTCCTATTCCTAAACCAACACCAGAAGCAAAAAATCCAATTAAACATCCTATAAAGCCTATAACAAGTCCAATCCAAATAGGGAATGTGATTGCAATAATAACAACTTTTAAAATAGTGTTATTAGAAGAAGATTTCTTTTTTGACTCCTCTTCTTTATAAGAAGAAACGATTTCAGCATCATCAATCACTATTTTGTCCTTTTTGATACCTGTTGTTTTGCGTACTATTTCATCAATTGAACCTAATGAAGCGATTATTTCTTCTTCACTTTGATTTGTTCTTTCTTTTCTATCTTCAATTAGTTCATCATAATATTGAATTAAATCATCTCTTTCACTTTTAGAAAGACTTGATAAGTAAGAAGATAATTCATTTAAAAATTCTACTTTATTCATCACTTATGCTCCTTAATAAATTTAATAACCATTTCGATTTCTCCCCATTCGTGGAGGAAATCATCGATTCGTTGTAGGCCATATGTGGTAATTCTATAATATTTTCTAGTCCTACCATTTGTTTCTTTATTGAATGTATCTAATAAATTTTGTGCTTCTAACCTACGAAGAATAGGGTATAAAGTGGATTCGGAAATCTCAATAATTTCTGAAATGTCAGATATTATTTTGTATCCGTATGAGGGTTCCTTTCTTATAGTAGCTAGAACACATACCTCAACTATACCTTTTTTTAATTGAGAATTCATATTTTCACCTCAAATACTATGCAATGCATAGCTTTTACGCTACTAATATACTATGCGTCACGTAGTATGTCAATGATAATATAAATATTTATTAATAAAAAAGGATAATAACTAATTATGCCATTTATTTTGCAAATAGTGACTTAAATATTAAAAGGTGGGTAAATTATCTATAATTACCTTAGGAGGAAGAAAGTATGGATCCAGTAACATTCAACGCGACGATGGAATTATGTGGCGCAATATGTTCAGTGATTGGTGTTTTGATTCTTATGATGATGAAAGATACCAAAAACAAAAATAGCTACATTGAACTTCTATTACTTTTAAACTGTGCCGCTATATTGTTTTTTGATTCCATATCTTTCATGACAAGGAATAATGAAGGATGGTTTTGTTTTTTTGCAGCTAGAACATCTTCTTTTCTTGTCTTCTTTTGTGATTTTCTTTATATCTTTTTATTCATGACTTTCATTTGGAAGTTAGTGAAAAAAGAAGATGAAAAAATGTTATTTAGAGTGTATTTTGTCTATGCCTTTTCAATAGTGGGAATATTATATTTAATTGTTGGCCAATTCTTTGGATTAGTATTTACATATAATGATGCTAATGCTTATTCAAGAGGTAAAGGGTGGATTGTTACTCAAATTATTGTAGCTCTTTCAATAATTGTCGCATCAAGCGTATTCTTCCAATATCGTAAACGTATACAAAAAGTGTTATTCTATACGATGTGTGGATATTGTGTATGTTTAGTTGTTGGTACTGTTGGAGCTTTGTTTTTACCTCAAATAGCAATACAAAATGTGACAACAGTTATTGCGACTATTTGTATCTTAATTGTAGAAGCTAATAATTATCGAGAAAAGCTTAATGAATATAAAAAGAAAGAATTTGAATCTTTAAAAGATATTGATAGAGCATATAAAGATTTATCATCATACCAAGATCATATTAAAAAAACATTACAAGGTGCTTCTACAGGACTTTGGTCTTTAGAAGTAGTACTTGGTGAGAATCCTAGATTGATTTGTGATGATAATATGATGGAAATTCTTGGCTTTAGCAAAGATATTTCTCCAGAAGACTGTTATATTGAGTTTAATAAGCGTCTTGTTAAAGAAGACTTAAAGAAATTTGGTGAATATAATCGTCAATTAGTGGAAGAAGGAAAAGGAGAGGTAATTTATAGGTGGAATCATCCTTCTTTAGGTGAAACCTATATGAGATGCGGTGGTTGGAGAGATTATTCTTTTACAAAAGGAGTTTTATGTAGAGGTTACCATTCTAATGTTACTGAATTACAAAGGAAGGAACAGTTACATGAAGAAGAGTTGAAGAATGCACTTTATCAAGCTAGGGAAGCGAATAAAGCCAAAACTGAATTCTTATCAACCATGTCACATGATATTAGAACACCGATGAATGCAATTATGGGTTTAACTGCAATTGCAAAAAAACAAGAACTAAATGATGTCGTGAAGTATTGCATCAATAAGATTGAAATGTCATCTACGCAACTACTTAGCTTAATTAATGATGTCCTTGATATGAATAAGATTGAATCAGGAAAAACAGTTTTAGAAAATGTATCGTTATCAATAGTAAATTTAGTAAATGATAATATTGCTTTAGTACATGAACAAGCAATTGAAAATAATATTACTTTAGAAGTTAAATTTGATGTCAAAAATGAATATATTTATGGTAGTCCAATTCATATTAAACAAATATTAAGCAATTTATTAACTAATTCTATTAAATATAATAAGCAAAATGGATCAATTATCGTTTCCGTAAAAGAAATTAGTATTGATGAAAACCATTCTTCATATGTATTCAAAGTTGCCGATACAGGTCTTGGTATGTCAGATGATTTCCAAAAAGTAATTTTTGAACCTTTTACTCAAGAAAATGGTGGGGCAAGAACCAAATATAAAGGTACGGGGCTAGGTATGTCAATTGTCAAAAAATTAGTGGAAAAAATGGGCGGTACTATCAAATTGAAAAGTAAGCTAAATATCGGCTCTACTTTCACTATCACAATACCTTTTGAGCTTGATCATACACCTTTAATTAAAGAAAAGAAGGAACTTGATTTAAAAGAAATTCAAGAAAAGATAAAAGGAATAAGAATTTTAATCGCGGAAGATAATGAACTTAATCGCGAGATAGCAAAAACTCTTCTAGAAGAATATGATATTATCATTGAAGAAGCGGAGGATGGAAAAATTTGCTTTGATAAGTTTGTTAAATCTGAGATTAATTATTTCCAATGTATCTTGATGGACTTACGTATGCCTAATATGGATGGTATTGAAGCTACAAAACAAATTAGATCGTTAGATAGAGTTGATGCATGGTCTATTCCAATTATTGCTATGACTGCAGATGCCTTCCAAGAGGATGTTCAAAGGGTTAAAGATGCCGGAATGAATGAGCATCTATCTAAACCTTTAGATATTATTAAAGTTATATCAACAATTGCAAGTTTCCTTAAATAAAAAAATAAACACCTATAGATTCCTTACGAAATTATAGGTGTTTTTCATTTTATATTCTATTTACGCCAGTACGTTTTGCTGCAAGAGCTACTTCTTTAGCTACATTTTCAACAACACGTTTATCAAAAGCAGAAGGGACAATATAATCAGGAGATAGTTCTTCGTCTTTTATTATATATGCTATTGCTTTTGCGGCCGCTAGTTTCATCTCTTCATTTATTTTGGAAGCTTGTACTGAAAGAGCTCCTTTAAAGATGCCAGGGAAAGCTAAAACATTATTGATTTGGTTAGGGTAATCACTTCTTCCTGATCCTACTATATATGCTCCTGCTTCTTTTGCATCTTCGTAAGCAATTTCTGGAGTAGGATTAGCTAGGGCAAAGATTATTGGTTTAGGAGCCATTGTTTTAACCATATCTTTGCTAACTAGATTTGGAGCACTTACACCGATGAAAGCATCAGCGTTAACAAGTAAAGAGGCTAAAGTGTTATCATGCTCCTTAGGAGTAGTAAAGATTTGATCGTCTAATAATTCTTTTATTAAGAAATCATATGAATCATATTTTTTGATATCCACAACGCCATTTATATTAAAAGCATTGATTTCGCCTACTCCAATCTTTTTAAGCATTCTAGCAACCATTGATCCAGCAGCACCAGTTCCAGAAAGAACCACTCTCATTTTAGATAGATCTCTTTTGGTAAGTCTAGCTATGTTAAGGAAAGCGGCCGCTACTATGATACTTGTTCCATGTTGATCATCATGAAATACAGGAATATTCATCTCCTTAATTAAACGACGTTCTATGGTAACACATCGAGGCGCGGATATATCTTCTAGGTTTATCGCTCCAAGTGTTGGCTCTAAATATTTACAAGTTTTAATAATTTCTTCTTCGTCTTGAGTAGCAAGACAAAGAGGGAATGAATCTACACCAGCAAGTTCTTTTAGTAAGATTGATTTACCTTCCATTACTGGAATGGCACCCATTGGTCCAATATTTCCAAGTCCCAATACCGCAGAACCATCGCTAATGACCGCAACCATGTTTCCTTTAGATGTATAAGTATATGCTTCTTGAGGATTTTTTTCTATCTCTTTACACACATAAGCTACCCCTGGAGTATAAGCAAGAGATAAATCCTTTTGGTTTTCTATTTTTACTTTTGATTTTATTTCTAATTTGCCTTTGTTGAGACTATGTAACTTTAGTGATTCTTCTTTTAAATTCATAGTTATTTACCTCCAAAAATATCATTACCCATATAATCAATGGCACATATCATTTTAAAACCTTCGACTTTTAATCTCTTTATTGATTCAGGACCTAAATCAAGAAAGGCAATTTCCTCTGCTTCTACAACTGCTTTAGAAAGTAGTGCTCCACATCCTCCAGTAGTAACAAAATAAAGAATATGATTATCTTTATAAAAGGAAGAACAAACTTCATCGCGAGGACCTTTACCTATTGTTCCTATTACATTTAATTCTTTCATCATCTTAGCGTATGAATCCATTCTCGAGGAAGTGGTAGGCCCAATGGAACCAATTACTTTACCAGGTTTTGTAGGAGTTGGTCCAGCATAATAGATAAAGGAAGAAGAAAAATCAACTGGTAATTCGTTCTTATTATCAAGCATTTCTTGTAAACGTTGATGTGCTGCGTCGCGAGCTGTATATATTGTTCCATAAAATTCTACAACTTCACCGGCTTTGATTAGACGTAATTTATCTTTATCTTCAGGAAAAAATATTTTCATTATAAAATAACCTCCTTATGTCTAGAAGCGTGACATTGTAGATTTACACATACTGGTAAAGAAGCAATGTGACATGGATAAAGATTGACCTTAACACTAAGTGCGGTTGGTTTTCCTCCAAGCCCCATAGGACCAATATTCAATTCATTAATTTTGGTAAGTAATTCATCTTCTAAAAGGCGAGCGTCTTCATCTTCTGAAACATCGTTTAAATCTCTTAATAAAGCTTTTTTAGCAATTTCTGCACATTTTTCAATATTTCCACCTATTCCTACACCGACAATAAGAGGAGGGCAAGCTCTTCCTCCGGCTTCCTTAACTACTTGTATAACAAAGTCAATAATTCCTTTTCTTCCTTGCGCGGGGGTAAGCATTTTTACTTGCGACATATTTTCACTTCCTGCTCCTTTAGGACAGACCGTTATTTTCAAATTATCACCTAAAGTAGTTTCGATATGAATAATCGCGGGAGTATTATTATTTGTATTTATTCTTTTTAAAGGACTTCTTACTACAGATTTACGAAGATAACCTTCAGTATATCCTTTACTAACGCCTTCATTGATGGCTTTATTTAAATCGCCTTTAATATAAACTTCATTTCCAAGTTCAACAAATACCACGCATATTCCTGTATCTTGACACATAGGAATATTCTCTTCCTTTGCCAAATTATCGTTTTCAATGATTTGGCCTATTATTGTTTTACTTAAACCTTGTTCATTTTCATAATGAGTGTTTAATTTTGCTAAAACATCTTTATTAATATATGTACAAGCTTCAATACAGAGCCTACTAACTTCATTAATGATTTGTTCTTCTAAAATGATTTTCATATTTTACCTCTTGTTTTCATTATACAAAAATTAGTAGGAAGAAAAAATAAGAAAGGGGTTACTTTCAAAATAAAGTCGTGTAAAATGTTATTAGGTGAATTATATGAAAAAAGGATTAAAAATATCTCTTGTTACTATAGGAGCTCTTGTTGGATCGTTAGTTATATGTGCTGGAGGTTATGTTGGTTACATAATATTATCATATTCGCGAATCGGTGATAAAGAATTAAATATTAATAAAAGAAGTTCCTCTTCTTTAGTAAAAAAAGGCGAAGAATACTCGCTTACTTCCTATAATATCGGTTTTGGTGCATATTCACAAGATTTTACTTTCTTTTTGGATACAGGATATGATGATAATGGAAAAGCAACGTGCGGATATTATTCAAAAGCAAAAAGTAAGGATGACGTTCTTTTTAATGTCAATGGCGCTATTGAATGTATCTCTTCTTTGGATGTTGATTTTGCTTTATTTCAAGAAGTAGATACTTCTTCCACTAGATCATATCATATCGATGAGAATAAAATGATCGTTGATGCCTTCAAGGATTTTGACTGGACCTTTGGCGTTAATTTTCATTCTGCATATCTACCTTATCCTCTATATGATATGCATGGAAAGTCAAATGCAGGTCTATCAACTTTATCTAGATTTTCTATGAAGAGTGCGAAAAGATATGAATATACTATTTCTTCATCATTATCCAAATTATTTGATTTAGATCGTTGCTTTGTTGATACTACATATGACGTGGAAGGAGGAAAGGTACTCCATGTTGTTAATTCCCATATGTCTGCATATGACAAGGGAGGTAAAATTAGAAATAAGCAAATTGAAGAATTAAATTCATTTCTTTATGAATGTCAACAAAATGGTGATTATGTCATCGTCGGAGGGGATTTTAATCACGATTTATTAACATATAATCCTGAATTTGATTATACTCTTGAAAACAAACCATTTGGTAACAATAAAAAGACGCCAGATTGGGTTTCATATTTCTTTTCTAGTGATGGAACAAGTAAATTTGTTGATGGATATAGCATCGTTGCTTCCTCTAATGTTCCATCCTGCCGCAATAATGACATTGAATGGGAGGAAGGAAAAACGTTTACTTGTGTTGTCGATGGCTTTATAGTTTCATCCAATATTGAAATAAAATCAAAACGTAATATCCAAACTAAGCAAGGAAAAAAAGGTGCTGATGGATTTGCTTTTAGTGATCATGAACCTACTTATATTTCTTTCACTTTAAAAGATTAATATTAAAATCTAACAAATAAAGAAAAATGCTTTATTTTAGTAATTATATTTTTGTATAATTAGGGAAAGGAGATAGAAAATATGGCAAACAAATCAAATGATTACTTTGGCTTACCAAAAATTATAAGTGTTATTTTAGCATTATTTCTAGGAGGTATTTTAGGTTTTATTGTTAGATTAACTCAAGGCAAAACAGTTGCAGCTATCGTTCGTTTAATCATCGCTATTACTGGTGTTGGTTACGTTATTTTAAATATCTGTGACCTTGTTTGCATTATTATGAATGGTAAGATTTTAAGCTTACTATAGTAATTAAAAAAATTCATTTAAATGATTTTTTGACTCATTTTATGAGTCTTTTTAATTTTTTGGAAGGTTTTATGAGCATAAGAAGAGCAAAAGTTAATGATATAGATAGAATTAGTGAATTACTTTTAGAGGTTCATAAAGTTCATAGTGATGGACGAAGTGATTTGTTTGTAAAAGGAGCAAAAAAATATCAAAAAGAAGAATTAGAAAAATTGATAAAGGACGATAATACTCCTATTTTTGTTTATGAAGAAGAGCAAGTAATCAAGGGATATATCTTTGCTTTTATTCAAGAGATAAACAGTCCTTCTTTATGTAAAATTAAATCGCTATACATCGATGATCTATGTGTAGACAAAGACTGTAGAGGAAAAGGAGTAGGTACTTCATTATATAATTTTATAAAAGAATATGCGAAGAGTATAGGATGTTACAATATCACTCTTAACGTTTGGTCATTTAATAAAAATGCATATGAATTTTATAAAAAATGCGGTCTAAATGAACAAAAAATCGTAATGGAAGAGATTCTTAAATAAATGAAAAATGGGCTTTAGTGCCCATTTTTTTGTGGAGGACTTTAAGGAGGATTTCTTACTACACTATATAGTATGTTCATTTTAAAAAAATGTATGGGCTATAATAAAAAACTTTAAAAAATTAACAAAATAAAGTAATATGAGTTATGAGGTTAATATATTTATATATTAGTAAGGTTTATGGCGGATTTAGAAAGTTACTACAATAAATTTAATGAAAATAAGCGACTATTATCAAGACACGGTCAAGTAGAATATTTTGTCACAAATAAATACATACATGATTATCTTTTTAAAGGTGCAAAAATTGCCGATATTGGTGCGGGAACAGGTGCTTATTCTATCGCTTTAGCCAAGGAAGGATATGATGTAACTGCCGTTGAATATTGTAAATGTAATCTTGGAGTTTTAAGAGCTAACCTAAAAAAAGAAAATGTAAATGTTAAATCATTTTTAGGTGATTGTACTTCCTTACATATGTTACAAGACAATACTTTTGATATCACTTTAGTATTTGGCCCTTTATATCATTTACATGGTGAAGAAAAGCAGTTAAAAGCATTAGAAGAAGCGCGAAGAATTACTAAAGACGGAGGAATAATTCTTGTGGCATATTATATGAATGATTATTGTGTTGTATCATATGGTTTTAAGGATAATCATATTAAAGAATCCCTTGAAAAAGGAAAACTAAATAAAGATTTTGTTTGCACCCATAATGAAGATGATTTATATGAACCAGTAACTGTTTCTTATATTAGTTATCTTCTTTCAAAAACTAAACTTAAGAGAATTAAACTAGTTGGTGTAGATGGTCCTACTGATTATATGCGTCAAGTCATTAACGCTATGGACGAAGATACTTTTTCATTATTTAAACAATATTGTTTATTAATAAGTGAAAGACAAGAAATGATTGGAGCTTGTTCTCATACACTCGATATATTAAAAAAATGAATTATTTGGCAAAATACAAAAAAAATAAAGAGTATTTTGTTTAATATTGGTCCTTTTCGTATTATAATAAACAAGATTAGGAGGAAAATGATATGCATGATGAGTCAAATGTTCTATTTGATAAAAAGTATGTTCTTTTAGGAACAGATGGCATTAAATTTGTATGTTTTTGTCCTCTTCAATTAAATATTAAATCTATCAAAGATGGATTTCCAATGAGCAAGCCTATCACTGAATGTGTAGAATGTTCTCATTATTTAGTATCAGGTACCGCTACTGCATTTGCTAAAGAACTCGACATTAACGATTATTTTTATTGTACATACAAGATTGATTCATTAAAAGATGATAAAATTCATGCTAATCAAGCGGAAAGATTTGAAAAAGATTTAGTAGATAAAATCATGACTAATGAAGGAAAGATTTACTATTTTTCAATGTACAATTCCTTTTTTGATATTGAGACTTTTGAAGAAATTTCTTATTCACATAATAAGGTTATTGAATATAATCGTAAAAATGCTTCTTTATTTAAGACTAGTGAGATTGATATTGAAGAATTAAGGCCAGGTAAGATTGATTATACTTTAAAAAATGAGATAGATAAGAAATATCAAAAATTGATAAATAATCAAACTATCTGTTCTATTCAAGAATTTGCTTTAGAGGAAGATGCATCTTATTCTGTTTATAATATTAAGAAAAATAAAGAATATATCATCCAATCAACCACATGGGGATATTATTATATTATCGATTATCTTCATACTGGTAATTATTGTCTGTTTGATGATATTGAAGCAAAAGAATGGCGATTAACACAAGTAATTAAATCATTTAATGGTAAATTAAGAAATAGGGTTATTTGGTCAATGATGTAAAGGAGTTATTAAGATGGCTAATTGGAAAATTGAAAGAGAATTATTCAGCGGAAAATATGAAAAAGGGAAAAATTATTCCCATATTGCAAACGAATTAGAGGAAGTAAAAGATTACGATACTTCTACTTATCGCATTAGAAAAAGTATTACTTATTCATTATTTTTAACATTGATATTAAATGATAAATATGAAATTGAATCTGCTTCAATTTCATTTATGAATTTATTTGATTCAGTCTATAACTTTGATGCTGATAACTTCTTTAAGATGGTAGAAGCAATTAAAAACGAAATAGGTTTTGATGGTAATGATGATTTTGAATGTTTAAAGAAATTTTTATCTTCTTATGATGAATTAGCTTTTATCTCACTTTTAGATGAAAACGAAATAGAAAGAGAACACAAATAAAAGTATTAGTAGATATCTACTAATATTTTTTTTACAAAAAAAATCCATTTTGATAAACAAAACGGATAATTTTTTATATTTGGATACCTTTGAATTGAGTTTGATATAAACGATTGTAAACACCATTTTTTTCGATTAATTCATGGTGATTACCTTGTTCAACAATATGTCCTTGATCAAGGACTAGAATAAGGTCTGCGTCTTGAATGGTACTTAAACGATGAGCAATAATAATTGAAGTTCGATTTTCCATAAGCTTATCCATCGCATTTTGTATCTTCTTTTCGGTGCGAGTATCAACTGAAGAAGTAGCTTCATCAAGAATTAATATTTTTGGATTAGCTAAAACAGCTCGAGCAATGGTGAGAAGTTGTCTTTGTCCTTGAGAAATATTTGTAGCACCTTCGTTAAGGATAGTATGTTTTCCTTCTGGTAATTGCTTGATAAAAGAAGAACAATTAGCAAATTTTAAGGCATTATCAATCTCTTCTTCACTAGCGTTTTCATTTCCATAACGAACATTGTTTTCAATCGTATCAAAGAAGAGAACTGGATCTTGTAAAACGATAGAAATAGAATCTCTTAAATCTTTTTTGGAAATATCTTTAATATTAATATTATCAATTTTAATTTCACCAGAATCAATATCATAGAAATTAAGTAATAGGTTTACAATCGTGGTTTTTCCAGATCCTGTCGCTCCAACAAGAGCAATCTTATGACCAGCACGAATATCAATATTAAAATCTTTTAGCACTTGTTTTCCTTTTACATAAGAGAAATTAACATGTTCAAAGTCAATAGTGCCTCTCATAGAATTAACATCAAAATCTACTTTCTTTTCAAAAGATTCTTCTTTTTCGTCAAGAATAGCAAATACACGTTCCGCTCCGGCAAAAGCGTTCATTAAAGAAGAATATAATTGGGCAATTTCATTGATTGGACGGGTGAATTGCTTAGTGGTAGATAGGAACATAATAACAATAGCGATAGTTAAAGGCTCATTTAGTAACGTATTACCAATTCCTTTCATAATAAAGAGGGCACCACATAAAGTGACGATAAAATAACCAAAGTTACCGATAAAATTCATAACAGGTCCCATCGAACCACTAAGGATTTGCGCTTTTATTCCAATCTTTGTTAATTGATTAGATGATTCATTGAATTCTTTAATAGCATGCTCTTGTTGGTTATAAGCAATAACGGTTTTACATCCTGTAACCATCTCTTCCGTAGAAGTATTAAGCACACCTAGTACTTTTTGTTGCTTTGAAAATAAAGGTCTCATATATTTAGACATAATCGCGGTGAAGATCAAAGTTAATACTAAGGTTGATAAGGCAACAAGAGTTAATAATGGAGAATAGAAAATCATTATAAATAAACAACCCATAATTGTTAATATTCCTGAAACAAGAGATGATATAGATGAAGATACAGCTTGCGATATATTATCCACATCATTAGTCATACGTGACATAAGATCTCCATGAGGATGTGAATCGGTATAAGAAATAGGAAGCTTAACAACTTTTGCAAATAATTCATTTCTCATTTTCCTTACCATAATACAAGATATATAAGCTCCTAGAAGTGAAGAGAAGTATTGCAAAATACATATAGCAAAAATAGTAATAAGCATAACTACTAGATAAAATAAAAATTTATTAGGATCTGGCATCTTGGTGAATAATAATGTATCAGAATTAAATTCTCCTAAGCTACCAATGATATCTTTAACTAAAATAGAGGAATACAAAGTGGCTCCTGTGTAAAGAAGGATGGTAATGATTAATAAAACAAAAAGAATTTTAGCACTAGCAATATATGAAAATAAACGTTTTATGGTTTGCTTCATATTTTTAGGTTTATTTTGGGGTGTCTTAAAACGAGATGCTGCTCCTCCGCCTCCATGTCCTGCCATATTAATTACCTCCTTTCTTTAATTGAGAATTATAAATATCGATATAGATTTCACAATTTTTCATTAGATTATCATGTGTATCGAATCCAACAATTTGCCCATTATCTAAAACGATGATCTTCTTTGCATTACGAGCAGTGGAAATTCTTTGAGCAACGATAATTTTGGTAATATCCTTTATCTTTTCATTCATAGCTTGATGAAGCTTAGCTTCAGTTACTAAATCAAGCGCGGAAGTAGAATCATCAAATATTAATATTTCAGGTTTTTTGATTATTGCTCTTGCAATAGATAATCTTTGCTTTTGTCCACCAGAAAGAGAAGTTCCTTTCTCTTCAACATATTCATCGTAGCCTTTTTCTTTTGATAATATAAATTCTTTAGCTTGGGCGATAGAGCATGCCTCATCAACTTCTTCAATAGAAGCATCTTCTTTTCCCCATTTAATATTATCTTTGATAGTTCCTGAGAATAATTCTGCTTTTTGTAAGCATATAGCTACTTTATTTCGTAATTCCTTTTGCGTGTAGTCTTTAACATTAATATTATCTACAAGTATTTCTCCTTCGCTAACATCATAGAATCTTGTAATTAGATTAACTAAAGTTGATTTTCCAGATCCTGTAGCTCCAACAATAGCAATTACATCTCCTTTATTGGCTTTAAAAGATATATTTTGTAAAGAATAAGAACTAGAACCAGGGTATTTAAAGGAAACATTTTTAAATTCTATTGTTCCTGTTTCTTCTAAATTTATATCTTTCTTTCCATCTTTAATTTCTTCTTCGCAATCAAGCACTTCATTAATTCTTTTCGCAGAAGCAGTTGCTCTTGCTAAGGAAGTAAAGATCATTCCAAGCATCATAATGGACATACATATCATCGATATATATGTAATCGCTTGAGAGATTTCTCCTACTAAAATCATGTCATTTATTTTTAAAGCATTCTTGCTTGCCTCTAGGATAGAATTTCCTCCCACATAATAAATAACTATTTGGCCAATGTAGACAATAATCATTAATATTGGCATTAAGAAAGCGGAAATCTTCCCAACATATAAATTCTTTTGTGTATACTCGTCATTTGCTCCTTTAAAACGTGAATATTCATAATCTTCTTTGCTGAAAGCTTTAACCACTCTTGCACCAGTAAGATTTTCATGAACAATAGTATTTACTTTATCAAGTTTAGTTTGAATGACGCTGAAGATAGGAAAAGCCAATTTGACAAAGATGACAATTACTAATATTTCAATAGGTAGAATAATTAATAATATATATCCAAATTCAATGTTGATATTTAAAGTAAAAACAATACCTAGAATAAAGAAAGATAAAGCCCTAATAAACATTCTAAGTGCCATAGATAATAGATTTTGCACTTGGGTGATATCGTTTGTAACCCTAGTAACTAGGGAACCAGTAGAAAATTTATCGGTTTGGTTATAGGATAAATGCATAATTTTTTTAAATACATCTTTTCTTAAATCATTTGAAAATTTAAAGGATGTAAGGTTAGTGAAGACACCGGAAAGAATTCCACATGCAACACCAATAAATAAAAATAAAAGCATTAATAAACCATATTTAATAATATTGTCGATATTACCTGTTTGAACTCCAAAGTCGACCATCTTTTCCATAAAGAGAGTTAGTAGCATATCCATAAATACTTCTAAAAACATAAAAGTAGGAGCTAGAATAGCAAAATACCAATATTTCTTGACATATTTTAATAATTTAAGCATTAATTATCCTCCTTTAGATATCCATATATTTTATCTAACAATAAACAAAGAGTATCATATTCTTCTTTAGACAATTTGCTTCCGATTTGAGAGTCTGTATTTTGAAAGAAGAGCTTCATCATTTCAGCTTGTTCTTTTCCTTTTGTTGTTAATTGAACAAAGGCAATACGACTATCTTTATTAGATTTTGTGCGACAAATATAACCATCTTGTTCCATATTTTGTAGAGTTAAGGAAATGGTGGGAGCTTTTAAAGATGTAAAACTACAAATATCTTTTTGAGTTACTTCATTGTTCCCACAATCAAGATTTCTGTTTAAATAAGTAAGAATACAAAAATTTGTGAAATTAATATTACTACGATAAACTTTACGTTTTACAGCATCATTGAATGCATGAAATGTTCTTTTTAAACGATAACCAATTGGCAAGTTTTCCATATATCCTCCTTAAAATTAGTTTTAAAACAAACTATTTTTTATTATAGTCTTCTTCACTTCTTAGTCAATAAAAAAAGAGCAAAACGAACGCTCTTTTTATATTTTTATAATTTTTAAAATGGATTCTCTTGATAATAATCTCTTTATGTCATCATATGAATTAAGAGATGTATTTTTTAATTGATAATATAAAGAAGAAATAAAATCATCATAGGAATCAATGCTATTTGAAATTGCATAATCATTATCATTATATCCTTGTAAAGTTTCATCAATTAAGGAGATTAAAGTTCTTCTTATATAACTAATAAGCGAATCTTCTAACCAATAATCAAATTGGATGCAAGGGTATTTATTTTCTTCTTTTTTAAATTTAATATATGAAAAAATTCCATCTTCCGCGCCATGGAAGATGTCAACATATACAAAAGAAATATTAGAAAAGTTTTCCTTTTTATTCAAAAAGACAAAAGCATCTTCTTGAATTATTTTTATTTTCTCTTGATGAAGGAATTGAGGGAGGATGAACTCTTTAAATAGCGATATGACATTTTTATCTTTTTCTACGATAGTGATGGAAGTAACATCATCTTTTAATGAGGCCATATACGCAAAATAGCCTAGCCCTAATCCAAAGGTGATAATATTACCCTTAGCATTAGCAATTCCTTTTTTCATAGTTTCAATTTCATTAGGGATGACACTCATCCAAATAACATCATCTTCAGTAACTGCTTGAAAAGAGAATTCTTTATCCATATAACCAAATTTCAATTTTTCCTGGAAATAATTATCTTCATCTACTTCTAAATCATTCAAAGGGAATAATTCATAAGGTAGATAAGATTCATTATGAAGACTCCATTTTTTGTATCTTTTATCTTTTAAAACGATGTTTTTATAATAAGGATCATTTTGATATGAAGAAGGATCAACCTTTTGAATATAGTTAATAGCGTGTTCCCTTATTACTTCTTGTTCATATAAAGAAGCATCTTTCATATTAAATTCATCATACAAGAGAGCTTGACAATAACGTGCTACTTCACTACCTTGATATTTATTTAATGTTTTTTTATTTATATCCTTTTCATATTCCATTAAATACTCATTAAATATATCAGAAACAGCGATATTGTTCTCATTTGTTTGCAATAGATTTTGGACTTTTGCTAAGTCATCTTTATTTAAATTAATTCTCATACATAAAGATTTTACCATTAAAATATAAGCTTTTAAAGTTAGTAGAGTTACATTTTTTTTGTTCTCTAAAATAGAGAAGATTCATTATAAAAGTGTAGAATTGTAATTTGTTGAAAAAAGAGTGATTAATTGATAAAGTAGTTTCAATTAGAAGTGAGGTTATTTTTATGAGTAAGAAAAGATTATGTATCGCCACAGACACTAATTGCTGCTTTTCAAAAGAGGAAATCGAAGCTAATGAATTAAAAGTTTTATCAATGGAATTCTTAATCGATGGAAAGATTTATAAAGAAGGAATTGATTTGACACATGAAGAATTCTATCGCTTTTTAGAAAATGATGTTAATGTTTCAACTTCACAGCCAACTCCTTTTGCTTTACAAGAATTTTTTGATGAAATATTAAAAGAATACGAAGAAGTAGTTTATATTCCAATGTCGAGTGGATTATCAAAAGCTTGTGAAAATGCAATCATATTTGCACAAGATTATAATGGAAAGGTACAAGTTGTTAATAACCGAAGAATTTCTGTTACGCAAAAAGCTTCAGTTATGATGGCGGTTAAACTTAAAGAACAAGGTAAAAGCGCTAGTGAGATTAAGAAGATATTGGAAGATGATCAATATAATTCCACAATATATATTACGATGGAAACTATGAAATATTTAGTTAAAGGTGGAAGATGTACTCCCGCTGCTGCCGCGGCAGGAAAATTATTAAAATTAAAACCAATCTTAAAGATTTATGGTGATAAGCTTGATAAATATGAAATCTTCAATCGTACCATTGTGAAAGCAAAACAAACTATGATTGAAGCAATGAAAAATGATTTTAATACAAAATTTAAAGAATTTTATGATAATGGCGAAATGGAATTATATATTGCTCATACAAATAATGCTCATCAAGCTGAGATCTTTAAGGAAGAAGTTGAACAAGCTTTCCCAGGTATTAAAATTAATGTTATCGATGAATTAAGCTTAGTAGTTTCTTGCCATATTGGTCCAGGCTCACTTGCTTTAGGATCGGCAAGAAGAATTAAATAAAAAATAGTAAAAGAAAAACATCAATCAGACGATTGATGCTTTTTTTTCAATTTATTTAGTAAGTTTTAGTATATTTGATTGGCTACCAATCACAAATAGATGTTCTTGTCCAGTGAATACATAGTCTGCACTTGGAATATCAACATCTTCATCTATCTTAATTGCTACGATATTTATATGGAATTTATTTCTTATATCTAAATCACCTAAAGCTTTACCAATCCAAGCTTTCTTTGGTTGAATCTCGTAAATACCAATCTTATCGGAAATAGAAATAAAATCAAATAATTTAGATGAATCACAGATAACAGCAAGTTTTTCTGCTGAATCATATTCAGGATAAATAATATCATCAGCACCCGCCATAGTAAGGAATTTAGATTGAATCTCAGAATTTGCTTTAGCGACAATCTTTTTTGCATGTAATTCTTTTAGTAGTGCGGTTATTTCAAGTGAAGATTGGAAATTTTCACCAATAGCCACGACACAGACATCGTATTGTTTGATACCTAAATCCTTTAATGAGTCGATATTTGTACAATCGGCAACATAAGCGTTAGTAATTTTATTTGATAATGCAGCAATTTTTTCAGCATTATCATCGACGATACAAACTTCATCACCTAAACTTTTTAGTTTAAGAGCAAGATGTTCACCAAATTTACCCATACCAATAATTAAAATGTTTTTCATAAATTCCTCCTTATCCTACAAGAATATTTCCTTCAGGACATTTAAGTATTGCTTTATCGTATCTTCCTTTTCTTAAGAAAGCAGAGAATAATGTTAATGCTCCGCATCTTCCTGCAAACATTAAAAAGATAATAATTAGTTTTGAACCCCAAGTAATAGATGACGTGATTCCATATGATAAGCCAACAGTTGCCTCAGCTGAAATTACTTCAAAGAATATTTGTGTCATACTAAATGGTTCGATGGCACATATAAACAAAGTAGAAAGAACTGATACACATAGATACATTATAACAAGGGCACTAGATTGTTTAAGAATATTGTTACTAATCTTCTTTCTAAATAAAGTAACTTCTTCCTTACGCTTTGCAGAAGCGATAATATTAACTAGTACAACAAGTATAGTAGTAGTTTTAACTCCACCTGCAGTTGATCCTGGATTTCCTCCTATAAACATTAAGATAATTGTAAGTAGTGAGCCACTTTCTGAATAACTTGATTGTTCAAAGATACAGAAACCTGCAGTACGAGGAGTGACTGCCATAAACCATGAATCTAATATTTTTTGTCCTAGTGATAAATCTTTTAATGTATGATTATATTCAAAAATAAAGAATAAAACGGCACTTGTTAATAAGAGCAAAGTATTATATACAAGTATTATTTTTGTATGCAAAGATAAATTCTTGAATTTAAAATGTTTTCTCGCATCAAATATTTCAGACCAAACAAGGAAACCTAGCCCACCAATAATAACTAAAGAAGTGATTGTTATAATAACAAGTGGATCATTTTTATAATCAATTAAGGAATTGCCAAGTAAGTCAAATCCTGCATTGCAGAAAGCAGAGATGGAATGGAACACAGAAAACCATATACCTTGTCCTAAACCAAATTGAGGAATAAATCTAAAGGAAAGAACTAGAGCTCCTATTAATTCGAAAGTAAATGTGCCAATTAAAATTCGCTTAATTAGATGAACTATTCCATGGAAAGAAAAAGTACCAGCTGATTGAATAAGAATAGTTCTTTCATATATACCAATATTTTTTCTAAAGATTAAGAAGATCAATGTGATGACCGTCATTAATCCAAGACCACCGATTTGAATTAAAAATAAAATGATTAATTGACCAAAGAAAGTCCAATGGGCAAATGTATCAAATACTGATAATCCGGTAACACAAGTCGCGGATGTAGCAATAAACATTGCGTCTAGAAAGTTCGTCATTTTTCCATCTTTACTAGAAATAGGTAAAATAAGAAATAGAGTGCCAATTAAAATGGTTAACATATAACCAAGTGCAATAAACTGGATAGGACGAAGTTTATGTCTTATTGATTGCATAATGCCTCCTTTCTTGTCGATAGTTATTTTAGCACAAAAAGAAATAAAGTAGTACATTATGTTTATCAATTAAGAATATTTATATAAATATTCATCAATAACGACTGCCAAAAATTCAAATAATGTGTTATAATTTATTTAGTTAATTTTGGGAGGATAAGTATGCGCAAAACAAAATTCTTTATTACCGACATAATGATACTTATCAGCATCTATTTTCTATATGCCTATTTTTTATCACCAGCTTTAGATTTGGGAGAAGGACCAACTATATTTAATATAGTTATGTCAATGTTTACTGGGAAACCATTTGCACAAGTTCTTGATGAAACTAGCTTAATAAAAGTGGAATATTCTTCCACGAAACAATTCTATATTTTACTTGAAGCAGTTGCTATTTTCTTCTTATTTATCAATCTAGTGGTTAAACATCGAAGAGTTTATAATAATCAACCTATTCAAAAGAATAACGGTTTTGCATTGTTTTGGATTACACTTGGCTTATTATCTAATTTGATGATATTAAGTTCTAAATTTAACATGACTACTTATGAAGTGATTGGTAGTGGAGAAGAGATGCAATTTGTAAATCCAGTTAACAGTACTGTTTCATTATTAGAACTTCCATTAACTTATGTTATTTATCTCCATCTAGCAATATTTGCATTCTTATTTATACTTCATCTAATATTATTTGTATTATGTGGAAAATATGGTGATATCTCTCCTGTAGTTATACGTAAGAAAAAGGAGAAAAAGAAAAAAGAAGATAAACAAAAAAAGAAAGATGATATAAAAGAAGATTCTCAAGCTAAGTTAAGAGAACCAAAAATGATTTTCTACGATGGACCAGTTCCAAAATCTGATAATGAAATCTTCATTGGATTAAGAGATGGTGATGATATTGAAGTAGAACCTCTTTCTGAAATAAGAAAAAATGTTAACACTTCAAAAAATGTTACTCCTAAAGAAATAAAGAAGGAAGTAGAAAAAGTTATTCCTAGTCCTATTAAAGAAACTCCTAAAAAGGTTGAAAATGTACAAGTAACTCCTAAAAAGGTTGAACCTAAACCAGTATCTAGTAAACCAGTTGAACAGATTTCATTTACTAGCAACTATCATAAACGTGCGGATGAAATTCCTTTTGAAGATGAAGATATTAATATCTTCACTAAAAAAAGTGACAATGAATCAATCTCAACCTTCTCACAAAGTAATACTAAATTTGATTTTAAAAATATGTGTTTAGATTCTCATGATGAATATTATGGAAATGATGATGAAGAGGATGAAGAATTAGAAGTAGAAGTTCCAGAAATTTAAAAAATAAGAGTTAGTAAGAAATCATCTTACTAACTCCTTTTATTAAAAAAAAAGAACTGGAGACTAACCTTAAACAGTTCTAAATTTTGGTATAGCTATAGATAAGTAAGGGATAGAGGGAAAGCTATACCTATATTATAATGCCAAGTCAATGATTAATAATAAGGGATAATAATAGGAATAAATGTTTACTAAGTGACTTAGCACGTATTATTATACGCGTAGAGATATTAATTGCAAGAAAAAAATGAAAAATTAGACGAATACTTTCCATCATTAAAAGAAAAATATATAAAACTATATGGAGAAAGATATGAAATTGAATCCCTAAAAGCTTCAAAATTTTATCAAATCTTGTTGAAGAGTGCCATAAACATAATATTATTTTGGATAATGAAGTTTTATTCTCCTATATGCGCGAATATCCTAAGAAATACGAGAAGATATCTTTATTTTAAAATAACAATATTTTCTATTTATAGGATGAAATATTATATTAAAATGATATAATAAGTTAACAAAAATAATATTTCAAGGAGGTAATTATGATTAATGAAAAAATGGTAAATTTAGGAAAACAACCTTCTGTGATAAGAGAATTATTCGAATTTGGAAAAAGAAGAAAAGAAGAAATAGGAGAGGAAAATGTTTTTGATTTTTCATTAGGAAATCCATCTGTTCCTGCTCCAACTTCTGTGAAAAAGGAATTGATCAATCTTCTTGAAAAGGAAGATCCTACATTTCTTCATGGATATACTTCAGCAATGGGGGATGAAAAAGCAAGAGAAGCAATAGTGACATATATTAATTCAAAATATCACTGCAAAGAGAAAAAAGAATTAGTATATATGACTTGTGGTGCGGCGGCTTCATTAACCATCGCTTTAAAAGCGCTATGTAATCAGGATGATGAAGTTATTGTTTTTGCTCCATTTTTCCCTGAATATCGCGTATTTATCGAAAATAGCGGTGGTAAAATTGTCGTGTGTGGATTTGATAAAAATACTTTTGAACCAGATATGATTGAATTAGAAAAATTGATTAATGAAAAGACTAAATTATTGATTATCGATTCTCCTAATAATCCTAGCGGCGTTATTTATAGTAAAGAATGCATTGAAAAAATTGCTTCTTTACTAAGAAGCAAACAAAAAGAATATAATAAAGAAATTTATTTATTAGCCGACGAACCTTATCGAGAACTCGTATATAATCAAGAAGAAGTTCCTTATATTACTAAATATTATGATAATTCTTTAGTAGCTTATTCTTTTTCTAAATCGTTATCCTTACCTGGAGAAAGAATAGGTTATTTATTAGTGGGAAATAAATGCTTTCAAGCAGATTCAGTATTTTACGCTATATGCGGTGCTGCAAGATCATTAGGCTATGTATGTGCTCCTTCATTATTTCAACATTTGATTCCAAGAGTCATAGGAAAAACTTCAAATATAGATGATTATAAGGAGAATTTAAAAGAATTATCATCTCTTTTAGAAGAAATAGGGTATGAAGTAGTACATCCTCAAGGAGCTTTTTATCTATTTGTTAAAGCTTTAGAAGAAGACGATAATGAATTCTCTAAAAGAGCAAGGAAATATAATTTACTACTAGTTCCTTCCACTTCGTTTGGAGTTAAAGGATATGTTCGTATCGCTTATTGTGTATCATTAAAGCAAATTAAAAATTCTTATAATGCATTTAAAGAATTATATATGTCATATTTATAGAGGTGAATTCGATGGAAAAAGATATTAAAGAAATAAGACAAGAAATAAATAAAATTGATAAAGATATGGCTACTTTATTTGAAAAAAGAATGAACTTAGTAAAAGATGTAGCTGTTTATAAAAAAGAAAGAGCATTACCTCTTTATGATGAAGCAAGAGAAAATGAAATAATTAGTTCTAATTCTTCATATATACAAAATGAAGAAGTTAAGAACTATTATGTTGATTTCTTAAGAAGTACGATGGATATTTCGAAAGCCTACCAATATTATTTATGTAATGGAATGAAAGTAGCTTATTGCGGCGTGGAAGGAGCCTTTGCCCACATTGCTTCTAAAAGATTATTCCCAAATGGAGAACTTGTTTCGTTCAAAAGTTTTAAAGAAGCATATAAGGCAGTGGAAAAAGGCCTATGTGATACTTGTGTGCTTCCTATTGAAAATTCTTCAGCGGGTGATGTTGGTGAAGTTATGGATTTGATATTTCAAGGATCATTATATGTAAATCGTATATATGAACTTGAAATAAACCAAAATCTTCTTGCCAAAAAAGGTACTAAATTAGAAGATATTAAAACGGTAATTTCTCATCCTCAAGCCATAGAACAAGCAAAAGAATTTATTCAAGCACATGGATTTGATATTATTGAATGTGCAAATACTGCGCTAAGTGCTTTACAAGTTAAAGAAAGTAATGATGGTCATATAGCAGCCATTGCTTCAGAAGAAACTGCTTCCTTGTATGGTTTAGAGATAATTGAGAAAAATATAAATACCAACAAAAATAACACTACTAGATTTGCTATTTTTTCAAAAGTGAGAAATTTACCTTCAAAAGAAGTAAAAATGGGAGCTAATTTTATTTTAGTATTTACCGTTAAAAATGAAGCAGGTGCACTAGCAAAAACTTTAAATATTATTGGTATGCATAATTTTAATATGCGTAATCTTAAGAGTAGACCACTATCATCCTTAATGTGGAATTATTATTTCTTTGTCGAACTAGAAGGAAATATTAATACTAATGAAGGAAAACAAATGCTCGTTGAACTTGGCACATTATGTGATAGACTAAAATTAGTAGGAACATATATTAGTAAATAAATATTAAATTTATTTTCATTTAAATTATTAAATTGCATTATAAGTCTTTATTAAGTATAATGACTAAGACTTACAGAAAGAAAGATGGATTATGTCAGAAAAACTTATTGACCAAATTAAACAACCAAGTGATTTGAAAAAGCTTGATAAAAAGGAATTAAAAGTATTAGCGGATGAGTTAAGGGAGATCATTGTAAATACTGTTTCTAAAAATGGTGGTCATTTATCATCAAATTTAGGAGTGGTGGAATTAACTCTTGCTCTTCATAAATGCTTTTCTTCTCCAGAAGACAAGATAATTTTTGATGTGGGACATCAATCTTATGTTCATAAAATTTTAACAGGAAGATATGAAAAATTTTCTACGTTAAGACAAATAGATGGAATTTCTGGCTTTCAAAACAAAGAAGAGTCCATTCATGATCCATTTACCCAAGGTCATGCAGGAACTGCGTTATCACAAGCTTTAGGTATAGCAGAAGCAAATAAAATAAAAGGAAGTAAAGCTTGGTCTATAGCAGTCATTGGGGACGGGGCATTTACTAATGGAATGGTCTTTGAAGCAATTAATAATTGCACGAATAGAGATGTAAATTTAATAATTATATTAAATGATAATGAAATGTCCATTTCTCCAAATATTGGCGGAATTCATCATCATTTTAATCGCTTAAGAACATCTTCTGGATATTTAGGATTTAAAAGAGGATTAACAAATTTCTTATCAAATATACCGCTTCTTGGTAAACCACTTTATAAACTAATCAAATTGATGAAAAATGGTATGAAAAGATTATTAGTGGGTAGAAATATCTTTGATTGTTTTGAAATTGGTTATTTAGGACCAGTTGATGGAAATAATATCAAAAAATTGACAACTCTTCTAAAGGAAGCTAAAAAAAGAGAAAACGAAATCACTTTAATTCATGTTAAAACCTTAAAAGGAAAAGGATATGTCCCAGCGGAAAAAGAACCAAGTAAATATCATGGCGTTTCTAAATTTGATAAAAATGTTGTCATTGACGACTGCCCTGATGAGTCGTTTTCTACTGTTTTTGGACATTTGCTAGTAGAAAAAGCTAAAAAAGATGAAAAGATTTGCGCTATTACCGCTGCTATGAAAGAGGGAACTGGGTTAAGTGAATTCGCGTCCACTTTTAAGAATAGATTTTTTGATGTTGGTATTGCTGAAGAACATGCCATTACATTTGCAGGAGGGCTAGCATATTCTTCTTTAAAACCAGTCTGTGCTATTTATTCTACATTTGCACAAAGAAGTTATGATCAATTATTCCATGATATCACTCTTCAAAAGTTACCGCTTGTACTAGTTTTAGATCGATGTGGAATCGTGCCTAGTGATGGAATAACTCATCAAGGTATCTTTGATTATTCGATATTTTCTACATTTCGTAATACGTTCATATTTGCGGTGGATACATATGAAGAATTAGATAAATATTTAGATTTATCTTTAAATTCTTCTACTCTTTCCATTATTAGAATTCCTAAAGGTCAAGAGACATGTTATCAAGAACTTAATTATCCTCTTATAGATAAAGGTGATTATAAAGTATCAACTAACTTTGAAAAAGCTACTTCTTTAGTTCTTACTTATGGAAGAATTGCTAAAGAAGTAATATTAGCTTTAAAAGAAATTGATGACAATAATATTGCTTTTGTAAAGATGAATAAAATATATCCTTTAGATATAGAACTATATAAAACTTTATTTGAAGGAAAAAATAATTTATATATTATTGAGGAAGGTATTAAATCTGGTGGATATGGAGAGAAAGTTTCTTCCTTGATTGAAGAAAATAATATCTCTTGTAAAGTTAAGATTAGAGCACTTAATGAATATGTTGAACATGGAAGCGTAGAAGAGCTATGGGAAAGACATGGATTAAGTAAGGAGTGTATTATCAAATTTATAAGTGAAAAGTAATAAGAGATAGTTGCCTATCTCTTTTTAAGATAAGGAGTATTTTATGAAAAAATATAGTTTTATGAATGATTATAGTGAAATAGGGCATCCTCGTGTTCTACAAGCTTTACTTGATGCATGTAAAGAACAAAATAAGGGATATGGGTTAGATAAGCATAGTGAAAATGCTGCCTCTTTGATTAAAAAGAAATTTTCTTGTCCTCAAGCTGATGTGCATTTTCTAAGCGGCGGTACCCAAACTAATATGGTAGGAATATCATATATGCTTCGCCCTTATGAAGCTGTTCTATGCGTAGGCACTGGTCACATCAATGTTCATGAAACAGGGGCAATTGAAGCAAGTGGTCATAAAATATTCACAGTTAAAGGAAGAGAAGGAAAAATAACTTGTGAAGAAATTATAAGCGCATTAAGATACCATGTTGATGAGCATATGGTTAAGATCAAGATGGTATATATATCTAATTCTACAGAATGCGGTACAATTTATTCTCAAAAAGAATTGAAGGATATTTATGATTTATGTCAAAAAGAAGGATTATATTTATTCATCGATGGAGCAAGACTTTCATCAGCTTTAGGAAGTAAAGATAATGATATCTCTTGTCCTTTCTTAGCCTCCCATTGTGATATGTTTTATATAGGAGGAACTAAAATCGGTTTAACTTCTGGGGAAGCATTAGTTATTGTAAATGAATCACTAAAAAAAGATTTCCGTTACCAAATCAAAAATAAAGGAGCAATGCTTGCTAAAGGATTCGTTCTTGGCGTTCAATTTGAGGAAGTGTTTAAAGATGATTTATATTTTAAAATGGGTGAATATGAAAATTCTTTAGCATCTTATCTTCAAGAGGAATTAGTTAAAAGCGGTATAAAATTAGCTAATGTTTCACAAACAAATCAAATTTTTGTGATTATGGAAAAAACAAAAATTGCTAAACTTAATGAATCATATGATTTTGAAAAGTGGGCCGATATTGATGAAAATCATTCTTCAATTCGCTTTGTCATTTCTTTTGCTACTCCAAAAGAAAAAGTGGATGAACTTATTCAAGATATCAAAAATTTATAGAAAATATACATTTATTTATATAGATATAAAAAATTTTTAGCTGGAATTGTTAAGAAGATTTTATATCTTTTTTTTCTATGAAAGCGTTTTTATAGCATTACGAAAAAAAATTATTGATAATGGCTACAATTTTTAATAGAATGAAATTGGTAAAAAAATACTGATTGGAGGTTTACATGGACATTAAGAACGTTTCAAAAAAACAATTAGAAAGATATCCATTATACTTAAAGTATCTTTTATCACTAGATGAAACACATATAGAAAATGTATCTTCACCTATGATAGCAAGAACTTTAGAACTTACAGAAGAGCAGGTTAGAAAAGACCTTCAAATAGTGACCAAAAAAGAAGGGAAGCCGCGTGAAGGAAGAAAAGTCAAAGAACTTATCGAAGACTTAGAACAATTCCTTGGCTACAATGAAATTTCCGAAGCAATTATTGTCGGTGTAGGTCATTTAGGACAAGCATTTATGAAATATAAAGGTTTCTTGTCCTTTGGCTTAAAAGTGGTTGCTGGATTTGATATTGATCCTAATTTAGTGGGCACTATGATCAATGAAAAACCTGTATATCATGTAGATAAAATAAAGGAAATCATTTCACATCTTAATTGTCAAATTGCAATTGTTACAACGCCTTCCGATGTATCACAAGAAATTGTTAATACATTGATAGAATCAGGTATTGAAGCAATATGGAATTTTACCCCAATTCATTTAGATGTCCCTAAGGATATCGTAGTAGAGAACGTAAACTTAGCTAGTTCTCTTGCTGTATTGTCACACAAATTAAAAAGAAAGAATATGAAGGAGATTTAATTATGGCAGAAAAAACAGTAAAAGCAGTTGAAGAAGTACAAGTAAGCGCTGCAGAAGAAGTTGATGCTCTTGTAAAAAAAGGACAAGTTGCATTAGAAAAATTCTTACAATTAGACCAAGAAGCAGTCGATTATATCGTTGCTAAATGTTCAGTTGCAGGTCTAGACAATCATGGTAAATTAGCAAAAATTGCTATTGATGAAACTGGTAGAGGTATCTTTGAAGATAAAGCTACTAAAAACTTATTCGCATGTGAATATGTTGTAAACAACATGAGACACTTGAAAACAGTTGGTGTTATTTCCGATGATCCAGTTACAGGAATTACTGAAATTGCAGATCCAGTTGGTGTTATCGCAGGTATTACTCCAGTTACAAACCCAACTTCAACAGTTATCTTTAAATCATTAATTTCTTTAAAAACAAGAAATCCAATTATCTTCTCATTCCATCCATCAGCTTTTGAATGTTCTAAAGCTGCGGCTATTGTAATTAGAGATGCTGCTGTTGCTGCTGGTGCTCCAGAAGATTGTATTCAATGGATCGAACATGGTTCAATGGAAGCTACTTCTTTATTAATGAATCATCCTGGAGTTGCTACAATTCTTGCAACAGGTGGTAATGCAATGGTTAAGGCTGCTTATTCATGTGGCAAACCTGCTTTAGGTGTTGGTGCTGGTAACGTTCCAGCTTACATTAATAAATCCGCAAATGTTGAACAAGCTGTCAATGATGTTGTTATTTCTAAATCATTCGATAATGGTATGATTTGTGCTTCTGAACAAAACTGTATTATCGATAAAGAAATCTATGAAGAAGCAAAGAAATTATTCAAACGCTTTAAAGTTTATTTTGCAACACCAGAAGAAAAAGAAAAACTTGAAAAATATATGTTTGGTGTAACATGTAAAGATGCTGATGTAGAAACAGCTGCAAGATTAAATCCTAATGTCGTTGGTCATTCACCTGTAGAAATTGCCAAGAACGCTGGATTTGAAGTTCCTGCAGATACAGTTATCATCGGTGTTGAATGTAAAGAAATCGGACCAAAAGAACCTTTATCAAGAGAAAAACTTTCACCAGTACTTGCTTTCTATAAATCAAAAGATGAAAAAGAAGGATTTGCTTTAGCAGCAGCTTCTGTTGAATTCAATGGTTTAGGTCACTCCGCTGCAATTCACTGTAAAGAACAAAAGATGGCTGATGATTTCGGCGAAGCTTGTAAAGCTATGAGAATCATTTGGAATTCTCCTTCAACATTCGGTGGTATTGGTAATGTTTACAACTCATTCTTACCATCATTAACTTTAGGTTGTGGTAGCTATGGTAAAAACTCAGTAGGTGGAAACGTAAGTGCGGTTAACCTATTAAATATCAAGAAAGTAGGTAAGAGAAGAAATACTATGCAATGGTTTAAAGTCCCAAGTAAGATTTACTTTGAAAGAAATTCAATTCAATATTTACAATCATGTCGTAATGTTAATAAAGTATTTATCGTCACTGATGGATCAATGGTACAATTTGGCTTCTTAAATAAAATTACAGAACAATTATCATTAAGAAGAGAGCCTGTTCAAATTCAATTATTCTGTGATGTTGAACCAGATCCAGATATTGAAACAGTAAGACGCGGTACTGCAATCATGAAATCATTCGAACCTGATACTATTATCGCTCTTGGTGGTGGTTCAGTTATGGATGCAGCAAAAGGTATGTGGTTATTCTATGAACACCCAGAAGTTAACTTTGATGACTTAAAACAAAAATTCATGGATATCCGTAAGAGAGCATTCAAATATCCAGAACTTGGTAAGAAAACAAAATTAATCTGTATCCCAACAACTTCAGGTACAGGTTCAGAAGTTACTCCATTCGCGGTTATTTCTGATAAGAAGAATAATAAGAAATATCCATTAACTGATTATTCTTTAACTCCAACTATTGCAATTGTTGATCCTGAATTTACTACTAATTTACCTGCAAGACCAACTGCAATGACAGGTATGGACGTCTTAACTCACGCTGTTGAAGCATATGTTTCTGTTATGGCAAATGATTATACAGATGGTTTAGCTCTTCAAGCTATCAAACTAGTATTTGAATACTTACCAAGATGTGTTGCAGATGGAAAGAATGATCTAGAAGCAAGAGAAAAAATGCACAATGCAGCAACAATTGCTGGTATGGCATTTGCAAATGCATTCTTAGGAATGGCTCACTCTTTAGCACATAAGATTGGTGCTTATCATCATACAGTACATGGTTATACATGTTCAGTTGTACTACCTTATGTTATAAGATATAATGGTACTACACCTACTAAGTTATCAACTTGGCCAAAATACAACACATATTGTGCAGATAAGAAGTATCAAGAAATCGCTAAATTATTAGGCTTAAAGGCTTCTACTCCTGCTGAAGGTGTTGAATCATTTGCAAAAGCTGTCGAAGAATTAGCTGCTAAAATCGGATTAGCTAATAACTTTGCAGCTATGGGAATTGATGAGGCTAGATGGAATGCAGATATTGATGAAATTGCAGTTCTAGCATATGAAGATCAATGCTCTCCATGTAACCCAAGAGTACCACTTGTTGAAGATATGAAGGTTATTTTAAAGAAAGCATATAAAGGGGAAAAATAGAATGAAAGATATCCAAATTTGTGTTGGCTCATCATGCCACTTAAAAGGTAGTTATGATATTATCGAATGTACAAAAAAAGCAATAAGCGAATATCACTTAGAAGATAAGGTTATTTTAAGAGCGACATTCTGCCTAGGCAAATGTGGAGTTGCGGGTGTCTCAATTAAAGTTGATGACGAAATTATTACTGGTGTAACAGTATCTAATTTCCAAGAAGTATTTAAAAAATACGTCTTGGATCGTATTTAATAAAAAAAATTAAAATTGAATGGAGGCAAAGGTATGGTTTATGCGTTAGGTACAAAAAAGAATGACTGTAAAAATTGTTATAAGTGTATTCGAAGTTGTCCGACAAAGTCCATATCTTTTGTCGACAATCAAGCATCTATTATTAAAGATGATTGCGTCTTATGTGGCAAATGCTATTTATCTTGTCCACAAGGCGCTAAAGAAATTAGAAATGATGTTTCAAAAGTAAAAGATTTGATTAATTCTGGAAAAAAAGTTATTGTATCACTTGCTCCTTCATTTCTTGCTAACTATCGTAATTCTTCGATTAGAACTATGAAAGAAGCCTTAAAGAAACTAGGCTTTTATGATGTTGAAGAAACTGCAATAGGAGCAACAATTGTAAAGAGAGCGTATGATGAAATGTTAAATAATGATGATAGAGATATCATCATTTCTTCATGCTGTCATTCAGTTAATTTAATGATACAAAAACATTATCCTGAATGTTTACCATATCTTGCTGACGTGCTTAGTCCAATGCTTGCTCATGGTAAAGATATTAAAGAACGTTATAAAGATGCATATGTTGTTTTTATCGGTCCATGTATTGCTAAAAAAGATGAAGTAGATATCAGTAAAGATAATTATGTTGATGTAGCTCTTACTTTTATTGAACTTGATAAAATGCTACAAGAAGCTAACATCATCATCGAAAATGAAGAAGATAAAAAAATAATTGAAAAATCAAAAGCACGTCTTTTCCCAACTGAAGGGGGAATTTTAAAGACGATGGATTGCAAAGTAAAGGATTATGAATATATTTCATTAAGCGGTATTACTGCTGTTAAAAATGCTCTTGAAAGTATCGTTAATGGTGGTGTACATAAGTGTTTTATTGAAATGTCTATGTGTACTGCTTCTTGCATTCACGGTCCTGCACTTTCAAAGAATTATGATGAAACAATTCAAGGTTATATAAATGTTTCAAAGAGTGCTGGCAAAGAAGATTTTGAAGTTTCTGATTTATTTTATAAAGACATCAAAAAAACATTTGAAAAGAAATATCTATTCAAAGCTGTCCCTTCAGAAGAAGATATTCAAAATGTTTTAAATGAAATGGGCAAGAAGAAAAAACAAGCTGAATTAAATTGTGGATCTTGTGGATATAAAACTTGCCGTGAAAAAGCAATCGCTATTCTTCAAGGAAGAGCGGTTAAAGAAATGTGCTTACCATATTTAATGGAAAAATCACAATCTTTTGCTAATAATATTGTCTATAATACTCCAAATGGATTAATGGTTCTAGATGAAAACTTGAATGTTCAACTTATGAATAGAGCAATGTGTTCATTAATTGGTATTAAGAATAAGGAATATATTTTAGGTGGCAATGTTACATCAATTTTAGATCCTTCTTCTTTCTACGATGCGTTAGAAGGAAAGATTATTCATGGTAAAAAAGAGTATCTAGCTGAATATGATAAATATGTTGAAACAACAGTTGTTTATGATGAACAATTCCATATTCTTATTTCGATTATGAGAGATATTTCAACAGAATATAAAGAAAATATGCGAAAGAATGATGTTGTACAAAGAACGATTGAGATTACCGATGAAGTGATTGAAAAGAATATGCGTACAGTCCAAGAAATTGCTAATCTTTTAGGTGAATCTGCTGCGGCAACAAAAGTTGCATTATTATCGTTAAAGGAAACCTTGAAAGATGATGTTAAATAATTATTTTGCGGAGGTTGGTTACCTATCAATTAACCATGATAAAGAACAATTATGTGGTGATCATATTCAAGTAATTCGTCCTGATTCAAAAACTACAGTTCTAGTTTTAGCGGATGGACTAGGATCTGGTGTTAAAGCGAGTATCTTATCCACTTTGACATCAAAAATGATTGCAACGATGATTGCAAATAATATCTCAATGATTGAATGTGTAAAAGCAATCGCGGAAACTCTTCCTGTGTGTAATGAAAGAAATATTGCTTATTCCACATTCTCTATTATAAAGATTACAGAAAATAAATTTGTCGAAATATATAATTATGATAATCCTATGCCATTTTATATTCATAACGGCAAAGTGGTTAATCTTAATATGACATGTGAAACCATCGATAACAAAAGGATTTATCACACCAAAATCGTGGCAAGTTGCGATGATACATTTATATTATTATCAGATGGAGTTGTTCATGCTGGTATTGGACAAATCTTAAATTTTGGATGGGATTTACCTCAAATTCATGCCTATGTAGAAGCTGTATATGATTCGAAAACATCGGCAAAATCTTTGGCGACAACTCTCATTGATTATGTTAACAAATTATATGATGGTAAGCCTGGCGACGATTCAACTTGCGCGATTATCAAGGTTAGACAAAGAAAACAAGTCAATTTGATGATGGGACCTCCATCAACAAAAGAAGATGATGAAAAAATGTTATCTCTCTTCTTTGGTAAAGAAGGTAAACACATTGTATGTGGAGGAACCACTTCTCATATTGTTGCCGAATATTTGAAAAAACCATTATTGTACGATTTAGATTATTTAGATCGTAATATTCCTCCAACTGCCAAGATTGAAGGAGTTGATCTAGTTACTGAGGGCGTAATTACTATGAACAAAGTTCTAGAGAATGTAAAAAATTATTATGGCGATAATTCTTCTTATTTTGATTGGTGCTATCTTCCAGATGGTGCTTCTCAAATTACAAGATTATTACTTGAAGAAGCAACAGATATTAATTTCTTTGTAGGGTGTGCAATTAATGCAGCCCATCAACAAGAAGGATTAGCATTAGCTTTTTCAACAAAAATGCAAATTATTGATGAAATGACTAAAACATTACGTTTATTAGATAAAAATATAAAAATAAGTTATTTTTAAAAGAGGAGTTTTTTAAATGAATGAACCAACACCAAAATTTGATACAAGAGTGCAAGAACTTAAGTACAAAGTATTAAAAGAAGTTGCAAAATCAATGTGGAATGATTCTTTACAAGAAGATTTATATGACATTCCTAAAGCAATTGTTCCAGGACCAAAACCTTCTATGCGTTGTTGTATATACAAGGAAAGAGCAATTGTTGAAGAAAGAATTAAAGTAGCAACTAATAACGCAAGCTTGTCAAAAAATATCGTCCAAGTTATTAAAATTGCTTGCGATGAATGCCCAATCGGTGGCTATCAAGTAACTAATGTGTGTCGAGGTTGTATTGCACACAGATGTGAAAAAGCTTGTAGAAAGAATGCGATTAAATTTGATCCTAAAACAAGAACCGCTTCAATCGATAAAGAAATTTGTGTTAACTGTGGTTTATGTGCTAAAGCATGCTCATATAATGCAATTCAAAATTTCTTAAGACCATGTCAACAAGCTTGTAAAATTAAAGCATTAACAATCGATGAAAATTTTGCAGCGGATATTGATGAGTCTAAATGCATCAACTGCGGTCATTGTGTAGCTCAATGTCCTTTCGGAGCGATTATGGATAAATCATTTATTGGTGATGTCATCAATATGATTAAAGATAGCGATTATTCTAAGAAATATAAAGTATACGCTATTGTAGCTCCTTCCATTTCATCTCAATTTAAATATGCAACATTAGGTCAAGTTATTACCGCTATTAAGCATTTAGGGTTCCATTCTGTAGTTGAAGCAGCTTTAGGTGCTGATATGGTAGCTTTTGATGAAGCTAAAGAACTTGAAGAACGTGGACAATTAACTTCTTCATGCTGTCCTGCTTTCGTTCAATTAATTAAAAAAACTTATCCAAAGATTGCTGATAAGATTTCTCATAATCCTTCACCAATGGTCGCTGCAGCAAAATACATTAAATCAATTGATCCAACAGCAAAAACAGTTTTCATTGGCCCTTGTATTGCTAAGAAAAGTGAAGGCTTAGATGAAAATGTAAAACCATTTATTGATTCAGTAATGACTTTTGAAGAACTACAAGCTCTGATCGACAGTAGGAATATTGTAGCAAGCGAATTAGAAGAAAATAAATTGGATAACGCTTCTTATTATGGTAGAATATTTGCTCGCTGCGGAGGACTTAGCGAATCTGTTGCCGAAGCACTAAAAGAACAAGGATCTTCTTTTGAAGTCAAAGGTTTACAAGCTGATGGAATTGATAATTGTAAATTGGCATTAAATAAATTTAATGTTGGTGATAAAACATATAACTTTATTGAAGGTATGGCATGTACTGGAGGCTGTATTGGTGGACCAAGTTGCTTAACTCATGAAATAAGAGATAAGAACGAAGTTGATAAATACGGAAGAGAAGCAGCAGAAAAAACAATTCTTGATGCAATTAGAATTAAGATTTAAAATTTTAAACTTGGGAAGAGAATAACTTATCCCAAGCTTTTTTGTATCTTTTTTATTCTTTTTAAGTTAATATATATATTATAAAAAGGAGGGATTCCGTATGTTTGAAAGATCAAAAGGAAGCGCATTGTTTCAACAAATATTTTCCTACAAAGATGTAAGTCAGTCATATGCAGAAGTTTCATCTACTCATCCTTTTTATTCTATGTATAAAAAAGTTAATGCATATTTTGAAAAACTTAAAGGGATGGATTATGAAGAGAAAGAACTAAAGATATCACCTTCCATCACTTTAAAAGGTTATTATTTTTCTTCTATGAGTGACAAAACTTTTATCGGAGTACATGATTATTGTGCAAACGGAATAAAACAACTTGCAGGTCAAGCCATGTATTTTTATTCTAAAGGATATAATGTTTTTATTCCTTTTTTAAGAGGTCATGGAAAAACACATACTCCTTTTACAAGTTTAGGATATGTGGAGGCTCAGGATTTGAAAGAATGGATAAATTATTTCCTTTCTAAAAATGAATGTAACGAATTTGTCCTATATGGTATTGGAATAGGAGGATCCATCTGTTCTATTTTATCGACATTTAATATTCCTTCTATAAAGAAGATTATTTTAGATTCGCCAACTCCAAGTGTTTCTGCTTTAGTGGAAGAATGGATTAGTTTAATATATGGCGAAACAAAAGATAGTAAAAAATTTAATTTAATTTTAAGCGCAATAAAAGAAGCCTATAACAATACTTTTGGAGTCGATTATCAAGATTATGATTTTGATAAAATTTGTAAAGATATTAGTGTGCCGACATTGTTATTCCTTGAAGATGGAGATACATATTATCAAGATTTATTACCATTAACATCGGTAAATGAAAATTTTAGAATTAAAACTATATACGAAGCTAGTAGGAATGAAGGTTTTTATGCAAAAGAAAATGAGTATATAGATACTTTGAATTTATTCATTGATTAGAAAGGAGTTTTATGAAAAAATCTCTTTTAAATGTATTTGTAGTTCAAATACTTCTTAATTTATTTATATTTTTATACATAATATCTTTTCCTAATGAACAAGGAATATATGATATTCCCAAAAGTGAACTATGGCCAATAGTCACAGCTTTGATTTTATTCTTACTATCACATTTTGTTGAGTATTTAGTAATTAAAGATTTTTTGAAATCAAAGATCGTAAAAGGAATTGTATATTTACTTGAATTTATTTTTATCGATCTATTACTTGTTTATCAATATGACAGCAGCTTTTTAATGATATCAATAATATCTTCTTTAAACGTTTTAGTGGTTATTGTATCTATATTAATATATTACACATGGTGTAAGAATAAGACTAAAGAGACAAATGATACCTTACTACCTCCACTATGGTTTTCTTTTTCTTCATATGCCTTGTATTGGCTTATTATAACTATTATTCCAGTAATTGGTATTTGTTTATGTGTATTTTTAAAAGTATTAAACATAGGAACACGTTTAGCTATTTTCTTGCTACCATCAATTGCTATTTCTATTATTTTAACTATGTTCTTGAATATGGGATGGAATAATGCTGTTTATCGATATGAAACAACATTAAATTATAAAGAATTTGATGATAGATTAAAGACATTCTATGGAAGAAAATTATCACTAGCTACAATCAATTATATTCGTATTTTTGAAGCTAGGTACAAATCTTTATTAAACTATAAACAAAGTGAATATTTGTTAAATAATTTATTAGATATGCCATCAAATATAAATGAGGGACTTCTACTTTATTTTGATGTAAAATTCTTTAACGCAATCATTAGAGGGGAAGTTGCAAACTATAACAAAATTATGTCTTTATTAGACCAAAGATTAAAACAAGCTAATGTAAAAGAGATTCCTGCTTTAGAAGCTATTAAAAAGAAGAATACTTTATTAAAAGAATTACTTTTAGAACATAAAATCAATGAAGAAATTTTAACTTATTTTACAATTGATAAGTCTAATTCATATTTCTTACGCTTACAAAAATCGTTTGTTTTATATTTCTATTATTTGATTAATTTAGATGAAGTAAAAGCAAATGATTATGAAAATATCTTTAAAGAAGCTAAAAATTCATTACCATCATTTTATGAGGCCTATCTTAATTTAAAGAGTGAAACAATGATTAAAGAGAAAAGCTGTGGCGCAGTTGTCTATAAAATAGAAAATAATCAAGTGTATGTTTTATTAGAAAAGATGAAATTAGGTCACATCTCTATTCCAAAAGGCCATATGGAAGAGGGAGAAGATGAAGTTCAAACCGCTAAAAGAGAAATAAAAGAAGAAACTAATATCGATGCAGAAATAGATATATCATTTAGAGAAGAAATTACGTATTCTCCAAAACCTCGTGTATTAAAAAAGGTCGTATTCTTTATTAGTGAATATAAAGGAGGAGACTTAGTAGCGCAAGAGGAAGAAGTAAGCTCATGTTATTTTGTACTTGGAAGTGATGCTTTAAAAGAATTAACATATGATTCAGATAAAGAAATAGTGAAAAAGGCGTTAATACATATTCAAAAAAAGATGGAAGAAGAATAGTTAATGAAGAAAAGAATTAATGACAAAGTAGTTTTACGAACATTAGAAAATGTCACATTTGAAAAAGCTTGCACTGAAGAAGATTTTACTAATAAAGAGTTTAGCGAAAATCCTAAAAACAAAATTTATTTGGACTTCGTTCTTTTTGATTCATGTCGCTTTGTAAATATTGATTTTTCCTTGTTACACATTGAAAAATTATCATTTATAAATTGTGAATTTAAATCTTGTGTTTTTAAAAATGGAACAACTAGTAAAGCTTCCTTTTATACATGTGATTTTCTTAATTCAAAGATAGAAAACTTAATACTTTCATCTTGTCAAATGGAAAAGATTAGATTTATTAATTTATCTAGTAAATATTTCTCTTTAACATCTTGTTATTTGAAAGATATTTCTTTTATTGATAGTCTACTAAAAGAAGTAATTTTTCAAGATAATAAAAGCGAAAATATAAGCTTTTCATCTTGTCAATTATACGAAAATGAATTCTTTCATACATCTTTTTTAGGAACAGATTTTTCTTCTTCGCTAATTGAAGGAATAAGAATTGATTTAGATTCAATAAGGGGTGCAACTTTTTCGCGTGAACAAGGTCTAGAATTAGTCAAAATGTTGGGTGTTAACATTAAATAGGAGGAATTATGGCTTACAATATAAAAGAGATTACAAGAGAAAAAATAAATGAATTATTAATAAAAGGATATTTAACATTTGAAGTTGTTTATCAAATAAACGATGAAGTGAAAGAAAAAAGAGATATCATGTGTAAAGAAGATGATATCATTTTCTCTAATGGAACTACGATTATTTCTTTAAGTGAGATTTTGCCTACTTCTATTAAAATAGAGATATTTAATCAAGAATTTTACTCAGAAGAAGAGATAGATGATAAAATATCTTCTCACTCAATGTTTGACATTTTACCAAATGGCAATAATATAAAAATATCATTTAGATATCGTAAAGCAAAAATAAATTAAAAAGCAACAAGATGAGTTATTCATCAAGTTGCTTCTTTTTATCTTTCTTTTTGAATTTAAAGATTTTTTTCTTTTCTTCTTTTTTATTACCAAGAAGTTCATCAATTTCGTTGATTTCTTGTCTTGTTATTTCTGAGGTTGGTTCGCCTAAAAATTCATCTTGAGGTTGATCTAAATTTTGCTCGTGAATCAAACGAATTAAATTATCTAATTCTTCATCGCTATATTCTGGCATAAAGGCTTGTTTTGAGTAAATATGATATGTTTCTTGTCCTACTTGCGATATTAGAAGAAGACATATATTCTTAGTGATTAATGATATGGCAGGATTATAAACTAATTTTTTAAACCAAGTTCCAGGATTTAAAGCATTAATAATGGTATGACCCACTTCTACAACTTTATTTAATTTATATTTTTTGGTGGTTTTTACAACAATATTATTTTCCACATTTTGTTTTAGATTTAAAAGTTTAAGAATAGTGGAAAGTTTTAATTTTTTAAACATATTAATCTTAACTTTACTTAGAATGAGTTCTAATTTATCCATGATGTAACGATCTAAGAGAATGAGTTCTTCGATGGAGAGTTCAGCAAGAGGCTTTTTAGAGTCAGGATAAAAATGAGAAGCAATTTTATTCATCATCTGTATATTGACATTTTTGATTGTTTCCCACGATATTCCGTTTTCCTCTTTGCGAAGTTCAATAAATCTATCTTGTGCTTCCTTTATATCTGATTCGACAATTTGTTTCATTTCGTCAGAAGATATTTTATTGATTTCTCTTCCGACAATAATTGCTTCGTCATCAATCTTTTTTAAGGTGGAAAGAACATAGACTAGCGTTATAAGAACAACGCCACAGCATATACCAAAAAGAAAAGTAAAAATACTTGCCCAATTTATTACAAATTTGAATTCAACTACATAATAGTTCATATTTTTATCCTTCCTAATACGAGTATTATATCACTTTAACGCAATCTAATAAAGAATTTGCAAAATTATGCAATCTCTATTTATGAAAAAAAATTATATATTTATGAAAAATATTAGTATTTTAATAATAATAATGTTAATATTACATACGTAAAAATTGAAAGGAAGTAATCTATTATGAAAGCAAGTAAAATGTTAATTGCTACAATGAAAGAAACTCCTACAGAGGCTCAAATATCGTCTCATATTCTTTTATTGCGTGCAGGCATGATTAGAAAATTAGTTGCAGGAGTATATAATTACTTACCGCTTGGACTTCGTGTATTAAATAAAGTGGAAAATATTATAAGAGAAGAAATGGATAAAGCAGGGGCTTTAGAAATTTTATCTTCAGCAATGCAACCAAAAGAATTATGGGTTGAATCTGGAAGATGGCAAAAATATGGTCCAGAATTAATGAGATTTAAAGATCGTAAAGATAATGAGTTTTGCTTAGGACCTACACATGAAGAAATTTTCACAGACCTTGTAAGGAATGAAGTTAAATCAAAAAAGAATTTACCATTAAACATTTATCAAATTCAAACTAAGTATCGTGATGAGGTTCGTCCTCGCTTTGGCCTTATGAGAGGCAGAGAATTTATTATGAAAGATGCTTACTCATTTGATACTTCTGTAGAAGGATTAGATGCATCGTATAAGAATATGTATGATACCTATTGTCGTATATTTGATAGATTGCATTTAAATTATAAAATAGTTCTTGCCGATACAGGAGCTATTGGTGGTACAGGTTCTCATCAATTTATGGCTATCTCTGATGTTGGGGAATCTGATATTATTTATTGTTCATGCGGTTATGCTGCGGACCAAGAAAAAGCTTCATCTTTATGTGATACTTACAAGAACGATGAAGAAATGAAGGAAAAAGAAGAAGTTCTAACTCCAAATCAAAAGAGTATTGAAGAAGTGTCTACCTTCTTAAATTGCTCACCAAAAGATGTATTAAAATCAATTGTATATATTGATATGTCTCGCGAAGATAAAAATGTTCCTGTTATGGTTATTGTAAGAGGAGATAGAAGCATAAATGAAATTAAAGTAGTTAACGCATTAAATATTGCTGAGCATGAACTTCGTTTAGCAACTGAAAAAGAAATATTAGAAATCGGTTCAGTTGAAGGATTTGTTGGTCCTATCGGCGTAAAAGATGTTGTTATCCTTGTTGATGAAGAAGCGTCTAAGATGAGAAATGTTGTCGTAGGTGGTTCTAAGAAAGATACTCACATAAGAAATGTTAATTATGGAAGGGATTTTGAAGGACAAATTGGACAATTTAGAAATGCTGAAGAAGGTGATATTTGTCCTGTATGTGGTAAAAAATTATCTTTAGAGAGAGGAATTGAAGTAGGACAAATCTTTAAATTAGGTACTAAATATTCTGCACCTATGCACTGTGAATTCCAAGATGATGATGGAAAGGTAAAACCTATGGTGATGGGATGTTATGGAATTGGTGTTACAAGAACCATGTCATCAATTATTGAGCAATATCATGACGAATATGGTATCAAATGGCCACTTAACGTTGCTCCTTATCATGCGGTGGTAGTTCCAGTATCTTATCAAGATGAATGCCAAAAAGAAGCTGCAGAAAATATTTATAAACAATTAATGAACAATAAGGTTGAAGTTGTTCTTGATGATAGAAATGCAAAACCAGGATTTAAATTCAAAGATTGGGAGTTAATTGGTATACCTTACATGATTATTGTGGGAAGAAGAGCAAACGAAGGCATTTGCGAACTTAAGAATCGTCAGACTTTACAAAAGCAAGAATTGACTTTTGAACAAGCGGTGAAAGTTATTGTAGATGAAGTTAAATCTCTTAGTTAATTTGCTTAGAAATTAAGATAAAGGGCTTTGACTAATAATTTATGAAATAAATTAAATTTTAAAGTAGATTTTTAGTTAAGATTTTTGTATTATTAAAAAAGGTATCGTGTGAAGAAGGTGAATTGATGGAGAAATTTGTCGAAATGACCTTTATATTCTTTATTGGTTCATTATCGGGTTGGACATTAGAATTATTCTTTAGAAGATTTGTTTCTCAAAAAAGATGGGTTAATCCCGGATTTCTAAACGGTCCATATCTTCCTTTATATGGATTTGGCTTATTAGGTCTATATCTTGTTTGTCGAATCGATTTATCCAGGTTTAATTTAGTATCTACCTGGGAAGTGTTTATTAAGATGATGATTATTCTTGTCTTAATGACTTTGATTGAATATTTCGCTGGTTTAATTTTTATTAAAGGTATGAAAATTAAATTATGGGATTATTCATCGCAATGGGGAAATGTTCAAGGAATTATTTGTCCTTTATTTTCTCTAATGTGGGGCGTGATAGGACTTATTTACTATCTGTTTATTGACCCACGAATTGTTGATGGCGTTATTTGGCTATCAAAAAACTTGGCTTTCTCATTTGTGATTGGTGTATTATGTGGCATCTTTCTTATCGATGTTTGCAAATCATTTAATATCGCTAGTAAAATCAGAAAAGTAGCAGTTAAGGAACATGCGATTATCGCTTTTGAAAAATTTAAAGTAATCGTACAAGAAAGAGAAAAGAAGCTTGCCAAAAAAGTTTCCTTCTTTGTACCTTTTAAATCAAGCGAATCAATCAACGATATTTTAACTGATTACATCAAAAATGGTAAAACTAAATTTGTAGATTTAATTACTATCACAGAGGAAGAAGCCGATAAACTCTCTATTGTAGGGTTTGTATGTTCTTGTTTAGGTTTAAACTTTGTTTCTTTACTGATATGTATTGGTGGAAGTAAATCTACTAAAAACAAGAAACTATGGTTAAGTGGAATTATTATTTCTACTATTGAGATTATTGTTATTGTTGTATTATTATTCTTATATGGGTTTAAATTAATTTAGAAAGGAAGTGGAGTAAATGTTAAATTTTATTTATGTAAATAAATTTATAGCTAAATATTTTCAATCTTCAGAAAATATTGATTACGAGCATCCTTCTAAAAATATAAACCCTGATTCTCCAAACTATCGTGTTATGCTTGAAGCTATTGATTATATCGATAATATGGAAAGAGAATTAGTTAATGTTGTATCTAGTGATAAAACAAAATTATTTGCAAGATACTTTAATAATGATTCGGATAAAACAGTTATTTTATTCCATGATGTAAATCATGATCCAATTACTCAATTCTGCTGTCATATCAATTATTTCTTCAATGAAGGTTACAATGTTTTAGTCCCATATATGAGAGGACATTTCTTATCTAAAGCTAAATATCATTCTTATGGATATTTAGAAAGTAATGATGTTGCTTCTTGGGTTGAATGGGCTAATAAGCGTGTAGGCACAAACGGATCAATCTTTTTGGTTGGTATTGGAGTGGGAGCAAACGCTATTTGTATGTACAGTGCTATGGATGTTCCATCTAATGTAAAGAGATTACTTTTAGATTCACCATTCTTATCTTTAAAAGATTTTGTTGATGAGATTATTGAAAGTGACAATATTAAGGATGAAGATGGAATGAAACTTGACATCTATAAATCAATAGAAAAGAATCTTGGTTTCAATATTGTAAAATCAACATGTATCATTCCTATAAAAAAGTGTAAACTACCAGTTTACTTTTCTTGTTTAGAAAGAGAGGGAAGTAAAGTATCCATCTATACGCAAACTCTTGCTGCATTCTGTCCAACAACAGTTGATACATTAATACTACCATGTTCAGAATTTGATTCTGATCAAACATATTTTGCAAATCGTGTTGCATATAATAAATTCTTAAAGAAGTTTGTTAGTGAAAAGGGTAAGTAATCATTTAATCCCTCCATTAATTAATAACGCTTCGAAAATACTTATATTAGGCTCTTTTCCAAGCGTTAAGTCTATGGAAAAGGGTTTTTATTATATGCATTCGCAGAATCGATTCTATCAAGTATTAGATGCGATATTTGACGAAAATATGTATCAAGGATCTATTGAATTAAAAAAAGAGACTTTGTTGCAGCTAAGGATTGCTTTGTACGATTCAATTGAATCATGTTCATTAAGTGGATCTAGTGATGCCTCTATAAAAGATGTTGTTCCTGCCGCTATTAAGGAACTTATTAAAGATTCTTCTATTAAACACATTTTTCTAAACGGAAAAAAATCTTATGATATTTTTATTAAATATCATAGTGAACTAAAAGATATAGCTACTTATCTTCCTTCTACTAGTGCGGCAAATGCTAGATATAGTTTAAAAATGCTAGTAGATGAATGGAAAGAGATTAAAGATTATTTATAGAAAGAGGAGAGAAAATGAAAAAAGATCTTATTAAAAAATTAGTTCTTCCTTTATCTTATGTGATAATGGGTATATTATTTTGTATTTTTAAATCAGTTGTATCAGAATGGATATGTCGAGTAATTGGTATAATAATTACTCTATACGGAAGTATAAATCTAGTGCAAGATTTGAAAAATAAGAATGCAAATCTATATTTAACAGGAGATGTGGTAATGATTGGCTTTGGTGCCTTAATTATCGTATTATCATTTGTTATTGTAACAGTGATAAACATCTTATTAGGTGTTGTATTTATCATTTATGGATGCTATAAAATAGCCTTTGGTCAAATGGTAGGTAAAATTTCTAGATCAGCCCTAATAATTGCATTAATTGATGGAGCTTTATACCTAGTTATTGGTATTTTATTGATTATTAATTCCGATTCTATTTATATTATTTTGGGTGTTATCTTAATGGTTGCAGGAATTATTGATCTAATTCAAATAATGAGCGCTAAAGGTCCATTTAATGAAAGAAAAACATCTTCCAAAGATGTTCTTGATGTAGAAGTTAAAGTGATAGATGAAGAGGAGAAATAAACTCTCCTTTTTTATTTACAAAAATTTTATTTTTAAAATGGATTGAAACCATATTTTTATAATGTTATTATATATTTAGTAGTGGGGTAAATATTGTAATTAACCTTGATTATAATGCGACTCATAAGGAGGTATTTATTTTGAAAAATAAAATTATATACGGAACAATTAATGTTTTATTACTTGCTTTGATTACAACTTGTTCTCTTGTTAACTTTAGCGGAAATTTTATTGTTGTTATATTAGGTGCTTTCCTTTTAGAGGGTTTTAATGTTTTATCTTTATTTTTAATGAAGAAAAATCTTGCTATCAAAGTTGATAAAGCAGAAAAAGAGAATTTGCGTAAATCCGATTTCTTATTTGCTATGTCGCATAGTATTCGTACTCCAATGAACGCAGTTGTAGGTATGACCAAAATTGCACGTGATCATATTGAGGACAAAAATATCGTTAAAGATTGCTTAAGAAAAATAGATTTATCTGGTAGAAACTTAGTAAGTTTAGTTAACGATATTATCGACTTTTCAAAGGTTGAAAAAGGAAAATATCAACTTTCAAATTCTGTGTTCTCAATTGAAGAACAATTAGAATTTATTAAGATGATTCTTGGTAATGGCTTTGAAGAAAAAGGTATCAAAGTAACATTCGATACAACAAAAGCAAAATATGATTCTATATTTACAGACGAATTAAGATTAAATCAAATTTTATTAACTATTATTAATAATGCTATTGATTACAATCGAAAAGATGGTTTAGTCAACGTAGTGGTTGAAGAAATTGAAATACCAAATAGAGAAGATAAAGTAGATTTAGTATATAAGATTTCTGATACTGGTATCGGTATGAGCAAAGAATTTATTGCTAGAATATTCGATCCATATTCTCGTGAAGTAGATACACGTATCGATAGAGTTAATGGTTCAGGCCTTGGTTTAGCTATTAGCAAAAATTTAATCGACTTACTAGGTGGTACTATCGAAGTTAAATCAGAAGTTGGCAAAGGTTCTGAGTTTACTGTCAAACTTGAAGTTGAAATCGGTGGTAATGTCATTCATAAAGAAGAAGAGAAAGATACAATTAAGTTTAAAAATATGCATATCCTAGCAGTGGAAGATAATGAACTTAATTATGAAATTTTAAGTAAGACTTTAGAACAATATGGTATCACTATGGATCATGCTGAAAATGGTGAACAAGCAGTAGAAATTATGTCTAACGCAAAACCAAATCAATATAAATTGATTTTAATGGATATTGAAATGCCTAAGATGAATGGCTATGAAGCAACAAGAGCTATTAGAAAATTAGAAAATGCTAAAGTGGCTTCTACGCCTATTTATGCACTTACTGCTGATGCATTCTCAGAAGATATTAAAAAGGCTAAAGAAGCTGGAATGAACGGTCATATCTCTAAACCAGTAGATTTTAATAAAGTTATCGCTGTCATTAAAAAGAATAAGTAAAAATAAAATATCTCCTACAAAATAAGTAAGAGATATTTTTTTATTGATTTATGTATTCTCTAATGGAAGAACATGTTAGTTCATATTGAGCTGAAGTCTTCTCTACTAGATGTTGAGGAGCTGGACCTACACCTCCTCTTAAAGCTTCAGTAAGTTCCATTACTGGATTAAGTAATCCATCTAAGCATAGATTTAAACATAAACCTTTAAGAGTATGAGCAGCCCGGAAAGCCTCCTCATAGTTCTTATTATTAAGTGAACTAATTAGTAAATTGTACGATGGATCATCTAAAAATTTTCTAATAAAGCGGTCGACAATTTTATCCATCATCAATCTTGATAATACTAGTTTATAGTCACCACCAAATTTATTGTAGCATTCTTCTAAAGTCATTTGAGTATCCCCTTTTTTTTATTATAATATTTGGTGAGGTAGATTTCAATAAATATCCTACATTGATCAGAATAAACGCACAAATTAATTATAAGCTGTAAGAAAGAATATAAAATTCAA